>Ga0181409_1000179_pt1 | contig 25243 bp, 29 predicted proteins | sample 32SPOviralmetaG_FD_130138 | JGI IMG/M metagenome (GOLD analysis project Ga0181409, IMG submission 130138) | Marine viral communities from the oligotrophic San Pedro Time Series (SPOT) site, San Pedro Channel, CA, USA - 32 SPOT_SRF_2012-05-30 | ecosystem: Environmental > Aquatic > Marine > Strait... | reverse complement strand
TCTTCATCAGATGAAAGGTTAGGCATATCAGCGCCATTGTTCCCATCACCCATGTCTTGCGTATCTTGTAACTCTTTTGACCGCAAAATAATGTTACGTATACCATCAGCTAACTTGTTAAATTCTTCCCTGTTGCCTTTTTGGTATTCATCAACAGAAAACACCACAGATTCATGGTATTGTTCTTTGATCTCATCATCTTTAGGCAATGGCATAATAGAACTAACACGTGGTCTACCGTTCTTACCTTCCATTACGTTAATAAAACAAGTTACACCACATAACTTAGATATATCAAAGCCCTTCTTTTCCATTTCAGTAAATGGACGGCCACGCCATGCAGATAAATCCTGCCCAAGTGTAGCCTTCTCATGCAGCGATAGCGTATAAAACTTACTGATTGTTAGAGGTTCACCGTTGTTGTTTACTTCAGATGGTACTTCCCAGATAACCATACATTGACGTTTCCATGTTACCTGTCCATCATAGTTGTTTTCTTGTGTGCCTAGATCAATGACCTTTACACATCTAGCCTTGTGTACGCCTGTACTTACTTCAGGGTACTTACTTTCGTTGTCTACTGTTTTCGCAATAATACTCATGTCTACTCCTTTTTTTATATTTACTATTGGAACTTATATTATATTAACGTAGGTTACCAAAGTCAAGCTATATGTTGACATTTGTTAATCTTATAAGTATGATGTACTTAGATTAATAAGGGATTATTATGATGAATTTATATGAACTTGCAAAAGAACGTAAGAAAGAGGTGGTAACTAAGTATGGTGGTAGAAACCTATCACGTATGCTTAATATAAGCCATCCTGCTGTATCTAAATGGCAAGTAATACCGCCTTTGCGTGCGTATCAAATAGCAGATATTGGTGATTTTGAATTAGACTATTTACGTCCTGATCTAAAACACGCAGATGAAATTGCACCGCAGCCGCAGGGTGTAGGTCAATAATCTTAGGCTAAAAATACTACGGCACGGGGGGTATGTATTTTATCTCATTGTTGCATATCCCCCATCATCATCTTACATTATGGCAAAGCTATGGCATATCTATAAGTGTGCCATCAGTTTGTTAATGGCAAATCAATCCCCTTCATCTTCATCTTCACCTTCAACTACACCTTCAACTTCAACCAAGATAGAGCAAACACACACAACCATATTTGGGGGGGTTGACATAGGTTAACATATTCTGTATATTAAATCATTAACGAAAATTAACAGGTAACAATGAGAAAAAAATCTACAGATGAACAATCGCCTGCGTTTCAATTTTACGCTAATGATTGGATAAGCGAACCTAGCAGATTAAAAATGTCACTTGAAGAACAGGGTGCATACATACTGTTGTATTGCCATTGTTGGCGTGGTTTTAAGATACCAAAAGATTTTGAAATACTATCAAAGATGTGTAACTGCACGTTGGATAAGATTAAATACATGTGGCCATCTATAAAACATATGTTTAAAGAAGTTGATGATGGGCAAAACTTAGTGTGTTTACAGGCAGAAGAAGAACGTAAAGAGCAGGCATTGAACCGTAAAAAACGACAGATTGCAGGCAAAAAAGGCGCTGATAAACGATGGGGTAAGGATGAAGTACAATCCAAATAGTCACCATGGCATATTTATACAAGCATTTGGTACACATCACAGTTTCCAAACGTTTTGTGACAAGGGTAAGAACAGGAAAATAATTAGACAGTTACATGGCACATTGGAAGAACACATAGATGAACTATGGTCATTAAACAAACAGGGTGCAGGTGTATTTTTTACAGTAAATCAGACAGATTTACAGGGCAGAACCACAAAAAATATTACAAAAGTTAGGGCTGTGTTTATAGATTTAGATGGTACACCATTGCCCGATCACTTTGATCTTAAACCTAATTTTATTTTAAACACATCGCCTGATAAATACCATTGTTATTGGTTAGTAAGTGATATGCCATTAGAATCATTTACATTGTATCAGCAAGCATTAGCTGCAAAGTTTAATTCAGACCCAGTTGTCAAAGACTTGCCAAGAGTAATGCGACTTGCAGGGTTTTATCATAACAAAACAAAACCATATCCAATTAAAGTAATTGGTGCGCAGGGCATTGATACACCATACACAATGGCAGAGATACGTGATGGTCTTGGATTACAAAGACCACAACAAGCTACAATCAAAACAGATTATCAACCATCAATGTATCAAGGCAAGTATTCAGGTACATTACGATATGGTGTAGGCAAGGGTGACAGGCATGCTGCATTGGTAAAGATGTTGATAGCAATTAGAAAGCGTGGCGAAAGCATGGAATATGCAAATGAAGAAGCCTTAAAATTTGCAAACGCTTGTAACCCACCTGAAAACCACAACGAAGTATTGTTTCAGGTAAAAGATATATGGAATAGATATGCACCTTAGAGATTACCAACAAACAGCACTTGATAATTTACGTGAATCAATGAGGGCAGGTAATAAAAAGCTGTTGCTTGTTGCTCCAACTGGTAGCGGTAAGACAGTAATAGCTAGTGCAATGATTAAAGCTGCTGTTGAAAAAAGTAATGATTGTTTGTTTGTAGCACATAGACGTGAATTAATTGATCAATGCAGCGATAAACTTAGGCATTTTGATGTGAACCATGGCGTTATTATGGCAGGCAGATCAGCTAACATTGGTGCAAGGACACAGGTTGCAAGCATACAAACTTACACAATCAGAAAAGATAATAAATATTTTAACAAACCATATGCAGATGTAATTATATTAGATGAAGCACACCGTAGTGTAAGCAAATCATTTAGAGAACTTATTAATGATTATCCAGATGCGTTTGTAATTGGTTTAACTGCAACACCTGTACGTAACGATGGCAAAGGTTTGGGCGGTATTTATGATGACTTGATAGAGTGTGGCAGCATACGAAAACTTACAGAACAGGGTTACCTTGTGCCTAACCGTGTTGTTGCACCTACATTGCCAGACTTAAAAGGTTTAAAGATTATGGCAGGTGATTACGAAAAGCGTGGCCTAAACAAACGTATGAACACACCTAAATTAGTAGGTGATCTTGTTACCCATTGGTTACGATATGCAGAGGATAGGCCAACTGTTGTGTTTGCTACATCAATTGCACACAGTAAATACATATCTAAAATATTTAATGATAACGGCATAGCTGCAGGTCATGTTGATGGTGACATGGATGAACTAGAGCGTGAACAAGTGCTGCATGATTTACACCATGGTAAGATTAAAGTTTTATCTAACTGCCAAGTGTTGACCGAAGGATGGGATGAACCAAAAGTTTCATGTGTTGTACTTGCACGACCTACAAAGTCATACGGCATGTACTTGCAGATGGTTGGTAGATCATTGAGGCCATTTGAAGGCAAGAAAGATACATTGATTATTGACCATGCAGGTTGTGTTTACGAACACGGTTTCCCTGAAGATGTGCCTGATTGGGAATTAACAACAGATAAAATTACACGACAGAAAAATAAAGAACGAAAAGAAATAGATAAGCAGCCGTTTACTTGCACTAAATGTAACGCTGTATATGAGCCAACAAGGATATTGAGAACTTGCCCTGTGTGTGGTCATGCACCAACGGAAGCAGACAAGAAGGTATTGATTAAACAAGGACGTTTGGTTGAATTACCAAAAGCAGATGTTAATGCACAGGACAAGCAAGATTTTTACGCACAACTTTTGTTTCACAGCAGACAAAAAGGTTACAAGTCAGGTTGGGCTGATTGGACATTCAAAGAAAAGTTTGGGCATTTTCCACACAGTAAACGTGTAATGCCAAAACCTGTGGGCGATGAGGTCAAAGGCTACCTGCGCCACTTGCAAATAAAGAAAGCCAAATCAAATGGGGGTGCTTATGTCAGAGGACGCTAAAGAACAACAAATGCACACGTTGCGTGAGGTAGGCAAGAAACATGCTGCCGCAAAACGTAATCTTACTGTGCTTGAACATGGTAGACAGATAATGCTGTCCGATCTTATGAAAGAATACATGCTTAAAGGTGAGAAGACTGCTGCAGGTCAAGAACGTGAGGCCAGAGCAGACCCACGTTACAAAGAACACATTGAAGGGCTTGGTGAAGCTGTTGAGGAAGAACTAAAATGGGCTTGGGAAAAAAAGATTGTTGATATAAACTTTGAGAAATGGAAGACCAACATGATTAACCAAACCATTGAACGTAAGAAATATGGCTAAAAAAAAACAGGCAACGATTGAAGAAAAGAAACACATGTCACGCGTTGCTGCGTTGGGATGCGTTGCCTGTGCTACGTTAGGCCATTACGATTCACCTGCAGAAATACACCACATAAAAGATAAAACGGGCATGGGCAGACGGTCTAGTCATTTTGATGTAATACCGCTTTGCTACATGCACCACCGTGGCACATATGGCTATCACACAAGCCCAAAAGAGTTTGAAGGGAACTATGGCACACAAAAAGAACTGCTGCAGATTGTGAAAGATTGGTTAGATTATGAAGATAAAAAAACGGGTCAGATAAATCCATCCAACCCGTTTACAAGAAACAATTTATTTTGGGAATAGTTACAATGATTTAGATTTTAATTTGTAACCATCGCCAAACAACACATGACCCAATTGATGAATAACATGAAAACCCATATCCATTCCGCAACCAGACACGCCCATGCACTCTGTTTTGTCTTTAAATCTATAATCCAAAGCAACGCACATTGTACGCGTTAGCCAGTAAGGTTCAACCCTGTCCTCACCTTCACGAAACTCATCTTTAACACCAAATTTATAAAACGTGATGTGTCTGTACATGCCAGAATTGCTGACTTGTTTGACAACATAATAAATGGTGTCACCTTCATCAATTATACTTTTTAAATATTCAATTGCTTGTTTTTGGTTCATTGTTTTCTTTCCTTCCTTCTGTTTTCTTCTATTGCATGCCATATGTTTATGACACCCCAAAGCGCAACAATAGACGCATCCAATGTGTTCCTGTCTACTACAACAAGATAGATTGAAAGCGTCCATAGCACGCCACTAATACCAAAACGCCAAATCACGGTGTTAACTTTTTGTTTTGTTTGACTACCCAATCATCCAAGATTGCACGCAAGCCATCATCAAAGCCAATATGCAATTCCTGTTTGTTGTTGATTAAATAGTCAATTGCTTGTTGCTGTTGTGTGGGCGATAAGCCTTTTAGATGATCTCTAACAACGCTTTCAACCCACACTTTGCCAACACTGAAGAACGGGTTATCCATTCTTTTCTGCTCCAAGTTTCATATCTAGCAACTCTTTTAGGCTATGGTAAGCACTCATGCCATGCGCACCGACATTCCATTCTTTTATGTGTTCAACGTCTTCGCCTTGATGTCCGCAATATGCTTTGCCATTCTTCCAATTGTACACAGTGAAGACACGACCATCAGGAAACTCAAACGACCATTCAACGTCAATCTTATCCTCTGCACCTGCACGCGGTATGTAACGGAAATGCGGATCACCAAACACACTGACAAGTTGATCATATGTTCTGTTCAAATGTCCGTGTAAATGTGTTCCACCTGTGTTGCTTGACTTTGTGATGTTTGACAAATCGCTGACGTACTTGTCCTGTATTGCTGCTGACAAAGATGATGCAAACGCCTCTGCTTTGCTTTGATCAATCTCTATCAATTCCTCTGCCAAGAACATTAATTCCTGACCATTTAAACCATCAACAATTTGTGATGCAAGTGTAGCTGCTTGCGCTTTACCCTCTGCAATAGCTGCCTGCGCACTGTCATCATTGTGGCTGTTGTTTTCAATATCATCCCAGTATTCATTTTTTGTTTTACTCATGTTGTTGCTCCTATAGTTTGCTAGCGGTGTACAAACATGCACCACCGCCAAGCATTGATATTAGGCCGTAACCGACCACCATTAACATTGTGGGCAAATCGTTAGCATACTCCATGCACTTGCCATCACAATCATTGGCACTGCCTGCAATGGCCATCAATCCGACAGCCAAAGCAATTGCACCAAATACGTTTAAAAATGTTTTCATGTTATTTACTCCAATAACCATAAACACAACGCGTACCACTACGCGAAGGGTCATAGGTGTCATTGATTACGCCATCAATAACTGCTGTTACATGCTTACTGCAAGACACAGCAATTGTACCCAATGGCAATTCATCTGCTTTCAAATGCACTTTGCAACCTTGACCAATAAACATTGTTGGTGTCCATTTAAGTCCAAGCATAGCTGCAAGACGTTTGGTTGTAGGTTTGTAAACACCAGACCGCGCTGTTGACTTACCTCTACGCTTTTTGGTTTTACGTTCCTTAGAACCAAGTTGATTGATTAACGCTGCAACCTCTGCATAAGGTTTGCCGCTAACGATAGCAAATGATCTGCATACACAATCACCTGCTTTGACAGTGTAACCTGCATCTGCTGCACCACCATCGTTGTATGTCCATATTGTATTCATGTTATATCCTCATTGTTGTTAACATAGGTTAATCATACACTATTTATAAATGCACGCAAGAATTAATTTACCTTTATATATTGCACTTAAACTACTTTAGGTTATAATAACTAATATGAGCGCAAAAACGTTGACAGATAAGCAAAAAGCATTCGTTGACTACTTTAGTCAGTTAGGCAATGCAACACATGCTGCAATCAAAGCGGGCTACTCAAAAGCCACAGCCGAACAACAGGGCTACGAGTTAAAGCGCAAGCTAGTAAACGAGATTGATTTAGCTACACGTGCTGCATTAGGCGGCGCTGTACCTATGGCGGTTGAGAAACTACAAAGCCTGATCACAGACGACAAGGTAGCGGCATCTGTCAAGTTAGGTGCTATCAACAGCATCCTTGACCGTACAGGCTACCAGACAGTCCACAAGGTAGAAGACGTAACCAAGCAACGTACTGACGAGGAACTACAGACAGAACTAGAACACCTGCTGCAATCCATTAACGCGGGGTCTAGTAAAAGCACAGAGCATTAGCACAGTATACTGCTCATTACTCCTATACCTATATAGGGGAAGACACACTGGCTAGCCTTGCCATACCTTCCAGAAAAAAGGTTCATCGCACACACACACACGCATTTGCCCGCTAGGCCACATGTCTGCGCGGTCTTGCTAAAGATACCCTACGCATAATGCTTCACATATACATACACAGGGGAACACGGCATCACATATCACAGGCACACGCGCGCAACAGACCCCCCCACCCCCCAAAGTGCCTCCCCTTGTCATATATAATGCTTTCATCCGCACAGCGCAGGGCCTATTTAGAAATTAACCTAAGTTAACAGCTATCACATGGGAGTTGCGTTAAGTTAATGTTGTGTGTATTATGTCACTATGGGCGATAAAGCATGGAAACAACGAGAACGAAACGTGGCCAAATTTTTTGGGGGGGTTCGTACACCGCTATCAGGTGGCAACGGTAAAATAACCCGTGCAGATGTTATACATGAAAGCCTATTTATTGAATGTAAACTACGTGCCAAACACACAGCAATAACCTTATGGGATGAAACTAAAGAAATAGCTGATACAGAAAATAAAACACCAGTTATTGCATTATGTGAAAAGAACCGTAAAGGGTTTTGGATAATGGTACACAGCGATGATTTGTATAAACTATGACAGCACAAGCATTAGCAAGGGCAGTAGAAATCGCCAAGGAACTAGAACACAGAAAAGCCACAAATACAATGGCTAGGTACGTACCGTACGAATATCAAAAAAAATTTCATAATAAAGTTGCACAACAGCGCCTACTTATGGCAGGTAACCGTATAGGCAAATCATTCTCTGGTGCTATGGAAATGGCCTATCATCTAACAGGGCTATACCCTGATTGGTGGCAAGGTAGAAAATTTGTTAGACCTATTAGGGCGTGGGCAGGTGGAGCATCTAATGAAACCACACGTGACATCTGCCAGAAGGAACTGGTTGGGCAGCCAGACGACCCCAGTGCTAGGGGTACAGGGTCTATACCGCTAAAATTAATTGGCGAAACGGTACGTAAAGCAGGCGTGCCTAATGCAATGAATAGTCTTGTTGTTAAACACGTAACAGGTGGATGGTCACGATTAGCATTTAAAGCATACGAAATGGGTAAAGAAAAATGGATGGGTGAAAGCCTAGACGTTATATGGTTGGATGAAGAACCACCATCATCTATCTATACTCAATCTCTAACGAGGACAGCCGATAAAGGTGGAATTGTTTACATGACATTTACACCAGAAAACGGTATGACTGAAACTGTAGCGCAGTTTGTTAATGATCTTCGGGATGGGCAAGCGCTTATACAAGCGGGGTGGGATGATGCACCACATATGACTAAAGAAGTGCGTCAGCAAATATTAGCTGCGCTACCACCGCATGAACGTAAGATGCGTGAGCAAGGTATACCACAACTAGGTTCAGGCTTAGTGTTTCCTATTGCTGAATCAGATATGGTATGTGACCCAATTAATATGCCTGATCATTGGCCTAGGATTTGTGGTCTTGATTTTGGTTGGGATCACCCGACAGCAGCAGCGTGGGCTGCATGGGATAGAGATTCAGATATAATTTATATTTATGATACATATGCAATGTCACAAGAAGCTGTGCCTATACATGCAAGTGCTGTAAAAGCACGAGGTCAATGGATTCCTGTTATATGGCCAATGGACGGAAGGCAAGCAGACAAAGGTTCTGGTAAAAGTTTAACAGAACAATATCGTAATGAAGGCGTGAACATGACACGTGAACATTTTACAAATCCACCACAACAAGGACAAAAAGAAAACACAGGTGGTATCTCTGTAGAAGCAGGGGTACAGGAAATGTATACAAGGTTTATGACTAATAGATTGAAAATTTTTAATAATCAGAGTAAGTTGTTAGAGGAATTGCGAATGTACCATCGTAAGGATGGTAAAATCGTATTTAAGCATGATGACGTTATTTCGGCTGCACGTTATGCCGTAATGTCTGTCAGAAAAGCGAGAGTAAAAAACTATGAACCAAAGCAATTATATTCAGACAGTAGTTTTAATGTATTTGCGTAACAATAAGGAAGGATAATTATGGGCGGATTTGTAAGATTTGTTGCAAGAACTTTGGGTATCGCACCTAAGAAAGCACCACCTCCACCACCTCAACCTGCTCCTGCTCAAACTGCATCAGCAGCACCTGTTCAGCCTGCAACAACAGCAGCAACAGCACCTGCAAAAGATAGTAAGAAAACAGCACTAGGGTCTGGGTATGGTACTGGTGACCAAACTGTAATGACAACTACTGCAGGCGTAGAAGAAGAAGCTAATACACAAAAAACTGTATTAGGTGGCTCATCTACAGCAGGTAAGAAAAAGAAAACAGGTAAAGCAGTTAATTACGGATAATGTAATATGATTGAAGTCGTAACAGACGACAAATGGCGTGTACCTATTGGTAAATATCTAAAAGAAAAATGCTTTATTTCTGCAGATATAGGCGATAGTTTTTCTTATATTGGTTTTATAGAAGATGAAAAAATACTAGGTGGGTTTCTTTTTACAGATTGGGATGGACATAACATATACGTACATCTTGCATTAGAAACACCTAGATTATTTAACAAAAAAAATATAAGAACAGTATTTGACTATGGTTTTAACCAACTTGGTTGTGGAAGAATGACAGCCGTTTGTCGTAATGGGTACGAAAGAAACGAGCGTATTTTATCTGGTACAGGTTGGACAAAAGAAGGTAAAGTAAGAAAAGTTATGAAAATAAAAAATGAATTCGTTGATGCAGCAGTTTATGGTATGCTCAAAGACGAATGTAAATGGATAAAGGAATAACATGGGCGGAAAATCACAACCACAAATGCCACCACCTGTAGATAATTCGGTTCAAGAAAGAACTGAAAAAAAGGAAGCGGCATTAGAAAAAGAAAAATCAAAAATGCTTGCAACTAAGAAAAAAGGCCAATACGGTACTATACTAACATCTGCACAAGGAGTTGAAGAAGAAGCAGAAACTAAAAAAACAATGTTAGGCGGAACAATAACGTAATGGACGATAACATAACACCTTTTGATTATATTAAAAAAAGATTTGCTTCTATGGAATCTACTAGAGGCACATGGGAAGATCATTGGCAAGAAATACTTGATTACGTTATGCCACGTAAAGCAGACGTTACTACAATAAATTCTAAAGGTTCAAAAAGAACTGAAGTGCTATTTGATAGCACAGCTATTACAGCAAACACAATGTTGTCAGCAAGTTTACAAGGCACACTTACATCGCCCTCACTGCCTTGGTTCTCAATTAAACTTAGAGATAAATCAATAAACGAAGATTTTAATACGCAAATGTGGTTGGAAGATACTGCTAGACGTATGTATGACGCGTTTAATGATGCAAATTTTAACACTGAAGTACACGAAATGTACTTAGACCTAACATCTATTGGTACTGGATGTTTATTTGTGGAAGAACATAAAGATGGGTTTGGAGTTGGCGGTATACATTTTAAGACACTACACATTAATGAATTTTATATACAAGAAAACAATAACGGATTTATTGATACAGTTTACAGAAAATACAAAATGTCTGCTAGACAAGCAGTACAAGAGTTTGGTGAAGATAATCTTGGTGATAAAGTTTTAGACGCTGCTAAGAATAAACCAGAAAAAGAATTTTCATTTATACATGCAGTAGAACCAACTGCAGATTACGAACGTGCAATGGGTAAAGCAGCTACAAAATTACCAGTGCATAGTTGTCATGTATGTATTGAAGACAAAATGAAAGTTAGAGCAGGAGGTTACAATGAATTTCCATATTTAGTGCCTAGATGGGCTAAAGCAACGGGTGAAATTTATGGAAGATCACCTAGCTATAATGCGCTACCTGATATTAAAACTTTGAACAAGGCAGTAGAGATTGGACTTAAAGCATGGGCAAAAGCAATTGACCCCCCTCTTTTGGTACAGGATGATGGTGTTGTTGGCAGAGTAAGAACTACACCCGCAGGTATTACTGTTATTAGAAACGATGGTGCAATTAAACCATTACAAACAGGCAGTAACTGGCAAATCACAGACATGAAAGAAACGCAGTTAAGAACTGCAATTAGACAAGCATATTATTCAGATCAACTACAGTTGCAAGAAGGCCCACAAATGACAGCAACTGAAGTACAAGTTAGATATGAATTAATGCAAAGACTTCTTGGGCCAACGTTAGGAAGATTCCAAAGTGAATTTCTTAACCCATTAATTGAACGTGTTTTTGGCATTATGTTTAGAGCAGGTGCGTTGCTCCCGATACCTGACGCTATACAAGAAGCCAAGATGGATATAGAATACGTAGGGCCATTAGCACGTTCACAACGTATGGAAGAAGCACAAGCTATTGATAGATTGTATCAACTAGCAGCTAACGTGGCTCAAATAGACCCAAGTATTATGGATAACATAAACCATGATGAAGCTATAAGAATGAGAGCAACACTACTTGGTGTGCCTAAATCTATTCTTGTATCTAGGGATGACGTTGCAGAAAAACGTGAAGCCCAACAACAAGCAGCTATGGAACAACAAATGTTAATGGCTCAACAACAACAAGCACAAACAGGCAAAATGCAGGCAGATGCAGCTAAAGCAACTGCAGACCCAGATGTACAAGATGTTATGTCTGAAGCTACTGCACAAGCAGAACAGGAGTTAATGTAATGGCAAAAAAAGGACTATATTACAATATTAATAAACGTAAAAAAGCAGGCACTAGCAGATCAAAATCTAAATCTACTATAACTGCAAAAAATTATGACAATATGAAAAAAGGTTTTCCTAAAATTGGCACAAGGAGTTAATGGCAAAAGTAAAGGAACGTGTAGAACATGAAAGCATATTTCATAAAACCAATATAGGACGTAACCCTAGCAAATGTAAAATGAATAAATCAAAGAGAAGAAGTTTTAAAAAATACAGAGGACAAGGTAAATAGTGGCAAAAAATAACATAGCGCATTTAGAAGAATTACACAAAGAACACGGTGAGTTAGTTAGTAACTACAAACAGTGTTTTACATCACCTGCGGGTGAACAAGTGTTAAAAGACTTGGATGCAGCATATGGTAATAGAAGTAGTTATTCTAGTAATCCATATGATACTGCTTACAAGGAAGGGCAACGTAGTATATTACTACGTATTAAATCAATGATAAAAGAAAGGAAAGAGGATTAATATGTCAGAAAACGCAGAGGCCGTTACCACCGAAGAACAGGTAACCCAAGATAGTACAATCTTAGGGTCTGAGGCAGTGGGCGATAACCTTGATTGGAAATCATCACTACCTGACGAATTAAAAAATGACCCAACTTTGTCAAACTTTAAAGATGTTGAAAGTCTAGCAAAGACAGTAGTACATCAACAAAAACAGATGGGTAATCGTATACCTATCCCAAAAGATGAAGAAGGTTTTAATGAGTTGTATACAAAACTTGGCAGACCAAGTGAAGCAACAGCTTATGAAACTAATATTCCTGAAGATATGCAAGAGCATTACAGTGAAGATAATTTAAATCAATTTAAAGATGTTGCACATAAAATTGGTTTGAATCAAAAACAAGTAGATGCGCTTATTGAATATCAACATGGAGCAATACGTGCTTCAGTGGATAATGAACCCGCTATGTTAGCTGCGCAAAAAGAAGATACAGAGCAAACGCTAAAACAAGATTGGGGTCTTGATTACAATAAAAATATTAGAGCAGCACAACGCGCTTTACAAGTTTATGGTGATGAAGAAATTATGGATTTGATGAATACATCAGCAGGCAATCATCCTGCAGTTGTTAAATTGTTTGCACGTTTAGGTGCTGAAGTAACAGAGGATATGACACAAAATACTCAAAATAATACTTTAGCTACTAATAAATTAGACGCGCAAGACGAAATTAATGCCATATATTCTAACACTCAACACGCATATTTTGATCAAAAAAATCCTGATCATAAAACTGCCGTAGAAAGAGTTAGACAACTAATGGAAAAAGTGCATGGATAATTAGTAACTTATATGGTATATTTAGAACACAACACATAGGCCCAACAGGACAACCTAAGTTGTTCGGTGTGCAACCGTAAATGCCGTTTGACAGTGCGTATACTGTAAGGTTTCCCTGCAAAGGACAAAAACCGATTATGTTAAACTTAAACTAAGAAGGAGGCACATATGTCAGTGCAAATAACTACAGCTTTTGTTGAACAATACAAAAGCAATGTGTTCCATCTAGCACAACAAAAAGGCTCACGTTTAAGGGATTGCGTAAGATCGGAAACGGTTACAGGAAAATCGCACTTCTTTGAGCGAATTGGGTCTGTGGCAGCAGAAAAGCGTACATCGCGACACTCTGACACACCTAGAATGGACACACCCCATAGTAGACGAAAAGTTACTATGGACGACTACGACTGGGCAGATTTGATTGATCAGGAAGATAAGGTAAGAATGCTTATTTCCCCTCAATCAGAATATGCTATGGCAGGCGCTTGGGCGATGGGTAGAGCTATGGATGATTCAATCATTGGTGCAGCTACAGGTACATCATACGGTGGTGTATCAGGCGGCACTTCGGTTGCGTTACCCGCAGGTCAAAAAATCGCACATGGTTCTGCAGGTCTAACTCTGGCGAAACTAATATCAGCAAAAGAACTTCTTGATGCTAATGATGTTGACCCAGATGAAACTAGATACATGGTTGTAACAAGCAAACAAATGTCTAACTTGTTAAATTTAGAGAAGGTAACTTCTTCAGATTACGCAAGCATTAAGGCGTTAGTACAAGGCCAAATTGATACGTACTTAGGATTTAAATTCATAAGAACGGAAAGACTTGGCACTGATGCTAACTCTGACAGACAAGTGTTAGCTTTCTGCCAATCTGGTATTGGGCTTGCTGTGGGTTCTGATGTTTCTACAAGAATATCTGAACGAGCAGACAAGAATTATGCAACTCAAGTATTTCTATCTATGACAATCGGCGCTACGAGAGTAGAAGACGAAAAAGTAGTAGAAATCGCATGTAACGAATAAGGGAGGGTTAAAACATGGCTACTGTATATTCAGCACAGAAGACCAGTTGGAATCAAAATAACCCAACTGATAAGATTAAAACAAATGAATTCGCAGGACGTGTTAGAATTGCTTACGCTACTTATGAAGCGTCAAGTCTTTCTGCAGGTGATGTGATTGAAATGTTTAATCTGCCAAACGGCGCGAGAATCGTAAGTGGTTCTATTGCACACGATGCACTAGGTTCATCTACTACTCTTGCCGTAGGCTACGCAGCGCATACTAATGCAGCAGGAACAGCAGTTTCAGCTTCAGCAGCAGCGTACAAAGCAGCAGCTTCATCTGCATCAGCAGGTAAAGCGGACGTTTGTGCGACTATTGCTTTAGGTCACGGAACTGAAGTTGATGCTAACCAAGATGGTTTGCCTGTGGCAATAACTTTAGCAGGCGCGGCTGCAACGGGTACTATTGTACTTACGATGCAGTATGTTACTGACTAAGTAATAAAATTAGGTAGGGGGTACAACACCCCCTATCTTTTTGTAAAGGAATAAAAATGGCAACAGACGTATCTATTTGTAGTAACGCTTTAAGACGGTTAGGTGATGCACCTATTACAAGTCTTACAGATGATACAGAAAGAGCGCGTCTATGTAATGCCTTTTTTGCTGATGCCCGTGATCATGTATTACGAGCGCATCCATTTAATTTTGCCATCACTAGAGCAACATTAGCACAATTATCAAATACACCTTCATATGGTTTTAGCTATATGTACGCATTACCAACAGACCCTTATTGTTTGCGTGTGTTGGAAATGGAACACCCAGATTTTATATTTAAAATAGAAAACGATGCAACAAGCGGAAGGGTCTTGCTTACAGACGAAGCTACCGCAAAAATTTTGTATATAGCACGTGTAACTGACCCAACTTTATTTGATGCAATGTTTGTAGAAACTTTAACATCTAAGTTGGCTGTAGATTTAGCGTATGCAATAACAGGAAGCGCACAACTACAGGCGCAGATGGAAAAAATGTATCAAGCCAAGCTATCTGAAGCCCGTAGTGTTGATGGTCAAGAAGGATTTATTGATGACCTTGTATCAAACACATTTACGGACTTTAGAAAATAATGGCAAGAGTACACCCTTTTCAATCAAATTTTACAGCAGGCGAACTTACACCAAAGTTAGCAGGGCAAATTGATTTTAAAAAATATGCTAATGGCCTAGAAACTTTGCAAAACATGACAGTGTTTCCGCAAGGTGGTGCAGCACGTAGATATGGTACTAGATTTGTAGGGCCAGTTAAAAATCATTCACAAAACGTTAGATTAATACCTTTTGAATTTAATGTTGAGCAAAGTTATTGTTTAGAATTTGGTCATCAATATCTTAGATTTTACAAAGATAACGGTATTATTACAGAAAATGACAAAACAATTACTGGCATTACACAGGCAAATCCTGCAGTAGTAACAGCGTCTAGTCATGGTTACAGCAATGGTGATGAAGTTATACTTACTGAAGTAGTAGGCATGACACAAATAAATGGAAAACGTTATAAAGTAGCTAATAAAACTACTAACACGTTTCAAATAACAGATTTAGACGGAAACAACATAAATAGCACTGGATATACAGCGTACGCATCTGCGGGTGTAGCTAATAAAATTTATGAAATTTCTACTAATATTACAGAAAGTATGTTGTATGAAATACAATTTACGCAATCTGCAGATATTATGTACATTGTACATGAAACCATAGCACCGCAAAAATTATCAAGAACAGGTCATACATCATGGACTATTGGTAACGAAACGTTTACTAACGGCCCATTTTTAGATGATGGCACAACAGCAGCTTGGAGTGGGTCTAACGGTTATCCGCGTACTGTATCATTTTACGAACAACGTTTGGTGTTTGGTGGGTCAACTAAATACCCACAAACTATATGGGCATCACAATCAGGTTCATATACAGATTTTGATGTAGGTAGTGGTAACGCTGCTGATGCTTTTATTTACACAATTGCTGCAAACAAAGTAAACGTAATACGTTGGCTAGCACCTGCACGTGATCTAATTGTAGGTACAGCAGGCGGTGAATTTAAAGTAGGTAGACCTGCAGGTGAACCTCTAAAGCCTGACAATGTTACAATTACACAACAAACTACTTATGGTGGTTGGACAACTGAACCTATACAAGTAGGTAACGTTGTTTTGTTTGTACAAAAAGAAAGAAAAAAAGTTAGAGAATTTGCATATAGATTTGAAGATGATGCGTATTCAGCGCCAGATATGTGTCTATTAGCAACACACATTACAGGCACAGGAATTGTAGATGTTACCTATGCGCAAGAACCTGAAAGTATTTATTGGGCAGTACGTGATGATGGTTTATTGATAGGCATGACATATCAACGTGAAGAAGACGTTATTGCATGGCATAGACATGTTATTGGTGGACACATTAAACACAGTATAAATACATCTTCACAACTAACATCAGCAGCATCAGATAGTGATAATAATGGGTTTTTTACCATTACTGGGCATGGTTATGTAACAGGTGACCCTGTTGAATATGATAACAATGGTAATGCTAATATTGGCGGTCTTGTAGATGGAACTATTTATTACGTAATTAAAGTTGATAATAACACTATAGAATTAGCGAGAACATACAAACAAGCTGTAGATAGAACTGTACATCAAATAGGTACGGGTTCAGGTACACACATTATTAAAAATCATGCTAAAGTAAAATCTATTGCTTCATTCCCAGTAGGTGATACAACAGAAGTTTGGATGGTTGTAGAAAGAATTGTCAACGGTTCAAAAGTAAAATACGTTGAATATTTAGACCCGACATTAAATATGGATTCTACATTAAATGGCATAGTAAACGGAGCATCAGGTACATTATCAAACCTAGATCATTTAGAAGGTGAATCTGTACAGGTATTGGTAGGTGATGCAGTATTTCCAAATCAAACAGTTACTAATGGCCAAATATCAGTTTCGTTACCATCTACAAGCGGTTTTCAAAATGTAGAAATAGGCTTGGGTTACACAAGCAAAATGGTAACTATGAGCATAGAGGCAGGCGCTAATGCAGGCACAGCGCAAAACAGACCTAAAAGATGGAATGAAGTAGCAGTAAGGTTGTTTGAAACTGTAGGTGTTACAGTTAACGGTGATCAAATACCATTTAGATCATCTTCTACACCTGTTGGTCAAAACATACCGCCTTTTACTGGTGACAAAAGAGTAACTAATACGGGATGGGATAGACAAGGTAAAATAACAATAGAGCAAACACAGCCGTTACCTATGACGGTTCTTGGTGTAACAGGAACGTTGGTAACAAGTGATTAAAGGAGGTTCATAATGGCGTGGTGGGTAATACCTGCAATGGTGGCTTCAACTGCTGTAACTGTAATGGGCATACAGCAGCAAAAGAAGAATATGAAAGCCAACCGTGCATGGCAAAATTATGAAAATGAATTAAACTTTCATTATGAAAAACAAAAACGTTTAACAGACGAAACAAAACGTTTAAGTGAAGTAAGGGCTAGAACTGGTGCATCAGGTACAGCAATGTTTACTGGTAGTAGTTTGCTTGTAGCTAATGCAGATATAGAAGAATTTGAAACAGATATGTGGTATTTAGAAAAAGGATTGTGGGCAAAAACCCAAGCACAAGACGCAGCACTAGCAGGTGAAATAGCTAATGCTAACTTTGCTATAGGACAATCTTTGTTTAATACGGCAGCAAGTACAGGTAAATATAAAACAGATATGGACAATGCAGCAAAATATGGGAGTAATTAGTGAAGATACCTAGATACACAGGCAATGTTGGAAGCGCACCAATACAAAGCGGTAGAACGCTTACAACAGGTACAGGCAGCGCACAAGGCATGGTTAATCTAGGCCAAAGCATGCTTGACGCTGTATCTACGTTTGCAGCACAAAAAGTAGCGCATACAGCAAAAATGCGTGACCAAGAAATACTAGACCTATCAACAATGTCTGAAGGTGAAAGTATGATGGCTGCTAATGATTTTAGTTTTGGTTTAGAAACACGAAGGGATTATCAAAATTTTTTACCTGAATATGAAACTACTTGGGATAAACATACTAAAAAACTTAAAAAAGATAAATTTACTAACAATGGTGTATTTGATGAAATAGCATGGAATAGATACTTACCTAACCATCAAAAAACATTTATGGAAGGTAAAATTAATGTGCAAACTCACATAAGCAAAGCTAGGAACGCACAATCTGTAACAGCATATAATACAAATTTTAATCAGACCGAAGTAAAATTAGAAACTGCTACTTCAACTGCGCAAGTTGTTGGTAACTGGAACGATTGGAAAAATAACGTCTTTGCTAATTACAGAGGTTTAGCTACGTTTGACCAAGGCACATTAGATACAGGTTACGATGGTTTATTTAAAAAAGCCAACACACAAATGATGTTAATGCAATCTGGTGTAGACGGTAAAACACCTATTTATCAAAACCCAAATGGCAAAACAGTTACTGATTGGTCAAAAGTAGCAGAACGTGCTGCAGACCCAACAGTAAAAATGGTTGATGTTGAAGGTAATGAAATTACTGTAGATGACCCTGCAAGAAAAGAATTTATTAGTAATGCTATAACATTGTCTAATGAACAAGAAGGTTTTGATAAAAGCCAACGTACAGAAAACATGCGTACAGATAATAATAATTTTAACCAAAGATTAATTGGTATTTATAGAGGCAATGTAGATAATAACTTTTTAAAAGAGTTAGAAGACAACAATACAATTGATGGCCCAACAAAGAAAACACTAGCATCAGCTTACAGTACAGCAGTAAAGGCTAGAAATGAAGGTAAGCCATATTATGACACAATAGAAGGTAAAAAAACAGAAAGTTTAGTTACAGCTATGGTGTTGTCTGGAATGATTGATACTGAAGAAGAAAAATCAACAATTATTCAATTAGGTGCAGATGGCATGATAAGCCCTGATACAACAAGACAACTTACAAGTGACATAGAAAAATATCAAAAAGATAAAAATAATCATAAATTAATTATGTACAGAAATGCTGTAAAAACAGTTATGAAAGCAGCAGGAGCGCCACCAGATGTATTGTCACGAATGGATATGTTAGAAAGTATGTCACAAGCTGATCTTATGACACAAATTAGCACTATTATGGGCAGTAATATGACACCTAACGCATACAAAGCAGTTAACAATTTAACTCTTTTAATAGCTGAAGGTGAGAAAAAAGGTTTAACTATGAACGAAATGTTAATGAACCCTAAAAGCCCTGCATACTTAATGAATGATCTGGTTCAAGTATATACTGATAAAGCTAAAGAAGAAAATATTAGAAATTTTGAATTAAAAGCAAAAGGTACAAATGCTTATATTATGGAAGACGCTAAATTTGGTAATTACAAAATAGACCCTGTAGGATGGGCAAAATATGTTGAAAGCAAAGGTGGAACTGCGCAAAATATACAAGTACCGCCTAGAGAAGAAAATGAACCAATAAATACTTATCTACTTAGATTGCAAAAATTTAACAACAAACAAGCTGCAGAAAAAACAGGTATGCCTACGTTCTTACGTAGTGATGTTGTTGGTGGTGAAAATACGCAAACTATGATAGTAATACCTAATCAGGAGCAATAATTAATGACTGTTGGAATAACAGCATCGCAACTAAAATTAGCAGGTTTTGATGATGAAACAATCATTGGTCATATTGAAGACCAAAGACCATTGCTTATACAAGCAGGGTTTTCTAACAATCAAATTGATAAATTTTACGGAATAGAACGTACATCACCACATCCATTACATGATAGTGACCTTAATACTCACAATATTCCTGTTAATACAGAAAGCACTACGGCAACAAATGAGCAAGATGTTAGCACAACTTGGGCAGAAAAAAGGGCAAAAGAAGACAGCGCAACAGCAACAAACGATACTAAAGTTAATAATTCAAACACTAAAGAAACTACATCGCCTATAAAACAAGGTGATACTGTTAACGTAGATCAATCTAATATAGTTACAATGGTAGATCAGGTTATAGATAATCCTGATTCTATAGCATTTGGTAAGACACCTGATTACAACGAACAACTTTATAAAACTATAGCTGATCAAAATGCTGCATTAGCAAAAACTGAAGCAGAAATGAAAGCTAATGGTTTAATTTATCGTGACCAATTAACTGACGCAGAAAGAAAAGTACACGCCCGTAATGGTAAAAAACCTATTAGGGATGGTGTTGCTATGACAGTAATTAACAGACCAACGGAAGATGAAAAATTACCAGTAATTAACACAGTAGTTACAACTGGGCCATCAACTATGTTGGTTCTTAATTCTTTAAAAAATACGCAAAATTTAGAAGATGATGACTTAGCTACTATAAACGAATTTGTATCATTTATAGGTGCTATGGAATCTAGCAACAAAAATATACAAAATGAGGCAGGTACTAAAGGTGGTGTATTTCAAATAAAAAACGATGAAATAGTAGAACTAATTAATTATTACGGAAACATAGCAAAAGCAGCTAATCCTGAATTTGTTATGCCTAAATTTTTTGAAGCTGCATACGAACATAAAGATGCAACTAAATTATCTTTAGATGCACAAAGATCATTAGCATTAGTAAAAATATTAATGAACCCTGATGCACAGGCATATGTACTGCAAGGTGCTAGAGGTGATAAAGATGCTCTTACAGAGTTATATACAAAATATTACAACCCTGCAGTAACAGTAGATAATTCTGCACGAATAGCTGAAATAGAAGCTAGACGTTTAGAAATAGAAGAAGCTATGAAAAATATAGATGTTGGCATACAAGACTTTAGTGCTGACACTACAGGCGTAGTCAATCTCGATTTTGAAAACAGATCAATGGACATGTTTTTAAATGAATTAGATGACCTAAACGCAGAAATGGATTTGTTGACAAAAGGCACTAGAGATCAAGCTGCTTTTGATGAACGTGTTAATCAACACATGGGGTCATGGAATACACTAAAGTATGAATATGAACTACCAATGCTAGCAACATGGGGTAGCGACATACTAAAGCCTGATGAAGACGATTGGGCTATAACTAAATTTATGAAAGATAGTTGGGCAGGCCGTAAGTTTGTAAAACTTACAGGTGGTGCAGGTGACCGAAATGTATTTGGTGCAGGATATTCTATGTCCACAATGGGTCTTATACAGGCATACCACAAATCTATTACAGAAGATGGTGTTGACCCACAAACAGCATATGAACAAATATTTATGCACCAAGCACAAAATTTTCCGCAAGAAATAATACAAAGCGCTATAACATTAACAGCAGATTTACCTGCAATGGGAGTAGGTTTAGGAGTAGGATTTGTAGGGGGTGTTGGATTAACAACAGTTACAGGAGGTGCAGCAGCGCCTGCTACACCATTTATAGCTTTAGGTGTGTCTTTTGGATTACCTGAAACAATACGTGATGTGTATATGCGTGCTTTGTTAAATGGTGATGTTAACAGCTTTGATGAATTGCTAGATGAGATTATGCGTGTTCAATCGCTAAAAACATTTGGTAAATATACAACAGTTGGTGCAGCTACATACGGTACAGGTAAAGCTATTAAATCAGTAGGTGGTAACCGTTATATGCAAATGGCAGGTGAGGTAGGTACACTTGTTACATTGTCATCTGTTATGGAAGGCCAAGTACCTACTAGAAAAGACTTTGCACACGCTGCTGTATTAATATTTGGATTACATCAAGCAGCAGGTGGTATTAACAAACTTTATCACATTTACAAAAAATACGGCATACATCCACGTGATATGCAAACAATGACAGAAAAAAATGCTGAAGTAAAAACTGATATGTTAGACCCAGATATTATTGAACCAAGGGCATTAGCAGAACTTAACGAAGTATTTATTACAGGTCTTGAAGAAAAAGCAGGTATTAAAATTGTTGAACCATCTAAAGTAAAACCTAATGAAAAAGTAGCTATTGAGCCAACTGGTTCAAAAGAAGGTACGGTATTAAACAGGCAGGAAATAAACGGTGAGGTAATACTAGAAGTAAAACTTGATAATGGTGATGTAGTACATGTCAAAGAGATAGATGTACGTGTACCTATGGAATCAGTTAACGAAGTAGTTACTGTTAAAAAAGATGGCAAAATAGAAATTACTGAAAAAGTAGAAGCTAATTTTGCTGAAAAACAAACTAAAGGTGAGTTTAATACAGATATTGTTGAGGTAAACGCAAGAAAAGCTGAAATAGCTAAAGATAAATTAAGTATAAAAATACCTGAAAAAATAGCTAATGACATTAGACTTGTATCTAAAACGGAAACAGTAATTAAATCTAATGAAACTATTGGTACGCCTGATGTATTTGTAAATGTCAAAGCAATGCCTGATATTGCAAACACTATACAAACAAATCTTACAAAACCAAAAGTACAACTTAAAAATACTAGCGAAGTAATTACACAAAATTTTAAAGAAGTTACAAAGCAAGATGCTATTACTAAGGTGCAAGAGGTGTTTCACGTGAAACAAAATGGCCCTAGTAAAGTAAAAGTTGATAGTATTGTATACCGTACTAACAAAGGTCAAAACATTGTATTTCCTAGAAGTGTTGTAGAAAATTTAACAACATACAAATACACAACAAAAGATGGAAAAATAGAAACAGGACAAACTAAATTTGGTGTTATTGATAACATTTTAGTTGTTTTAGAAAAAGATTTACAAGTTTACAAAGGTAAAATACTTGCAGCAGTTAGAGGTGAAAAAGCTACAGGCGCGTTAGATCATCAAGCTAATAGCTACTACAAAACACACATATCTAAAAAAGACCGTGTATTTCCTGATACAGACAATACATTCCGTACAGATGAAAAAGTATACAGCAGTAAAGGTGATGACACTTGGGGTGTACCTAATGAGCCACCGCCAGAAATGCCTGTAAACGCATCATACAAAAAACTGTATAACAATGCCAAAGGGCTAGACACCTTTGATCTTGTAGAATTAGTAGAAGTGCTAATTAACAAACTACCTGTTACAGAACGTATGAACAGGGCAGGTTTGCGTGGTTATTTTCAATACGGCAAAGTAGTTAACGGCATACCACAAAAAATGTCTAAACAAGAGTTAACTGTAGCTGTAAACAAAGCACTACAAGAAAACCCTAAAGATTTTACTATGACACTTGCCCACGAAATAGGGCATTTGATTGATTATCTGCCTGCAGAAACTATGAAGAAAGGTAATATTCTAGGTTCTATGGCTGCCCTAAAAGGGTACATGAATAAATGGATTGATGGTAAAGCTGACGGTGCAAAACCATTGAGCCAAGCAGAAATTAATGCACTTAAAAAAGCTGCTGAAAAAGAAGCACAAGCAAAAGAACCTAAGATTGACAAAGAAATCAAAGAAGACCTAGCAATTACGCCAGAAAAAATCTTAGACATTTTCCGTGACCCAGACATTAGAAACAAAATAAACAAAGAATTTTATGATGCGTTTGTAAAATTAGATGGCAAACTAAAAAAATTAATTACTAAAAGTGCTATGCGTGGAATGATTGACCCGCATATTAAATCTTTAGTTGACCGTATAAATGGTAAAAAACCAACATCTGAAGCTGAAGCTAAGATGGGTGAACAAGCTGCAGAAATATTTAAACGTAAGTTTGAGGCAGAAATTAGAGAAAGAGGGCTAGTAAGTAGGCAAGAAATTACACAAGAGTTGATTAGACTATCAGCATTGTGGAAACCATTTAACAGACAGGCTGACCCTAATTACACAGCATACAGAGATAATCCGCGTGAGTTGATGGCTGATTTTATGATGGCCTATCTATTACGCCCAAAATGGACAATGCTTAATGCACCTAAATCATGGCAGTTGTTTAACTACCATATGTACAAACGTCCTGAAGTAAAAGCACAATACGAAAAAGCACAAAACGAAATAAACCAAGGTTCAGATGCACGTTATTCATCAATGGTAACGCGTATATCTAACAAGTTTGTAGACAGTAAAATTAAAATATATGAAGGCATGGAACGAGCATGGCAACCAAACAAATTTGACGGTATTGCTATTGAAGTGTTTGATACAATGGCTTGGTTTTATAGACGTTTTGGTGGTCAAAACGGTATGTGGGGTAAAAATAAAACTGGTAACAGCCGTTGGATGGATAAAGAAACATTAAATCTAAATTCAAGATTAGAAAATTATAGATACCGACATGCGGGTATGCAAAGGTATGTAGAAACAGTTACTGCCAAAGTTATAAACCCAGTAGAAGCAGCAGGCTATAATTCTAGTATGTTGTCTACATTGTTGTTGCTAAGAAACTTAGCTGTATCACAACAACGTATGGGTAAAGCAAACCCTATGGGTCTATGGGCGCAAATCAAAGCTATGGGCAAAGAAGGTGAAGCTATTGCTAATGAGTTTATAGGTGAGCGTACACCGCTACAAGCCTATGAGTTTATGGCTAAAGAACATCCTATCCTAGATCAAGCTGCTACTAAATTTTATGAATTGCGTAAAACATATGTGCATCCATTAATTAGAGAAAGTAAGGCGTTTGACAAAGAAACTTTAGATTCAATTATAAACAATGAACAGTACATAACATTTAACGTTCTTGAATATGCACTAGAAAGATTAAATAGATCAGGCGGTTCTAATATTTCATCAGCATCATTTAGCAAACAAACTACAGGTACAATGGCAGACATTGTAGACCCATTGTTAGCAACTATCCAAAAAGATGCGTTGTTGATGAGTGAGTTAAAACGTAACCGTATGATACATGATTCAATTTTGTGGATGCAACAAAATAAAAGTTGGATTGAAACGTTTGATGAAGGCCGTATGGTTAAAGGAGGCTATGTTAAGTATGGAACATGGAAAGATGTAACAGTACAAAAAGCTAAATACATTGACAAAGGTAAAGTAGAACCACCACCTGCAGGTATGGAAACTATAGGTTTTATGCTTAATGGTAAATACCGATATTACCATGTAAACAAATATGCAGCAG
>Ga0181409_1000177_pt1 | contig 25302 bp, 28 predicted proteins | sample 32SPOviralmetaG_FD_130138 | JGI IMG/M metagenome (GOLD analysis project Ga0181409, IMG submission 130138) | Marine viral communities from the oligotrophic San Pedro Time Series (SPOT) site, San Pedro Channel, CA, USA - 32 SPOT_SRF_2012-05-30 | ecosystem: Environmental > Aquatic > Marine > Strait... | reverse complement strand
TGTATCTTGAAGTGTCGTAGTGGTTGTATCTTGAACTGTCGTAGTGGTTGTATCTATATTATTTGAACTTGACGCCACCTCATTATTGCCATCCTCAGATCCTCCACATGTAAAAAATAAAAGAAAACTTATTATTAAATATTTTTTCATATTTTAATCTTACAGAAGGTTTTTTAAAATTGGTGGGCCTAGTTAGATTTGAACTAACGACCTCATCCTTATCAGGGATGCGCTCTAACCAGGCTGAGCTATAGGCCCATATGTCTAATTAACAATAGTCTATAGATAGAAATATTTAAATTTTTTTTTCATTTACTCTAAAATTCAGTGCATAATATTAAAAGCGAGGGGATGTAGCTCAGCTGGAAGAGCACCTGCTTTGCAAGCAGGGGGTCGTGGGTTCAAGTCCCATCATCTCCACAACAAGGTAATCTTATATTATGGATAAAAAAGATTTAGAAAATTTATCTGCATCTGAGCTTTCAGAGCTCAAAGATCAAATTGATGAAGTGATAACTAACCGTAGGTATAGAAAGGTTTTGGAATCTACAAACACCAAAGCTGTTACTACAGCCTGGGTTGTTGTTGCTGTTTTGATATCCCTCTACAGATACTTAACTATGTAATGGAATATTTAATTGCTTTCACGATTGGTTTATTTATATTCAGATTTTTAAGAAATTCTATATTTTCTTTAGCAAGCATACCACCAGAAATTGACACGGATGATGTTATCGAGATTTCCCAATCATTTTTGTGTAATAAATGTGGAACACAACTTACTGTAAATAGACAATCAGTAGTTGCAAACGAACCTCCAAAACATTGCAAAGATGAAATGCAAGTTATTGATTAATGACCTTTTCTAGAAAAGAACAATTAACTAATTTAGAAAAAGAATCTATTTACGACTTATTAGTAATTGGTGGTGGAGTAGTTGGTTCTGCAACTTTAGCAATGGCAAGTTCTGAAGGATTAAATTCAATTTTGTTGGAAAAAAACGATTTTGCTTCTGGCGCATCAAGTAGGAGTACAAAATTATTACATGGTGGAATAAGATACTTACCACAACTTCAATTTCGATTGGTTAGAGAAAGCTTACAAGAACAGAAGATATTAGATAACCTTCTAGGTAAGCTTTATAAACCTCTCCAACTCTTGGCACCAATTTACAGAAATGATGGTTTTGCTGATATTCCGAAAATTTTTCAAAACAATTTTTTTGCTCCAAAAGCCTTTAAGCTCGGATTGGTTCTTTATGATTGGTTAGGTACTAGAAAAAAAGATAAAAAACACAAAAATATTTCTGTTAATGAAACTACTAAGTTGTTGCCACTTTTAAAAAGAAAAAATTTAAAAAAAAGCTTCATCTTTGGGGACGCACAAACAGATGATTCCAAACTAGTCATGACTCTTCTTCGAAACGCAGTTGAAGAATACAAAGCAACTGCAATCAATTACATAGAAATTATAGATATATCTAAAAATGAAAATATCTATGAAGTTGAATATTCAGATAAAATCTCTCTTAAAACTTATAAATTACAAGTTAAAAAAATAATTGCAGCTACAGGTGTTCATGATTTACCCGGAACTTATCAAAAAAAATCATCAAAAATGAAATATAGTGGAGGCGCCCATCTTGTACTTAAAGGCGATCCGCTAAAACTTCAAAATAATGCAGTACTACTTCCTAAAACAGAAGATGACAGAATCATGTTTGCTATACCCTGGTTGGGGAACACAATTATAGGGACTACAGATACTAAAACTTTTTCAGGCACTTTGGACAGACCATTTGCAGACGAAAATGATAGAGATTATCTAGTTAGACATGTAAAAAAATATTTTGAAATTGATGAGCTTACATACATCTCTTCATGGAGTGGTATTAGAGCATTATTAGATAGTTCCTCAAACAGTACTAAAAGTATTTCCCGAGGCCACTTTGTAAATTTAATTGAAACTGGCTTTGTGCAAATAGCTGGTGGAAAACTGACAGGATTTAGACTTATTTCACAAGAAGCACTTCAAAGAGTGTTCAATAAGGAGTTTGATTTAAAAAAGTTAAAATTCGTCGATGATATTGTAAATTTGTCTGACATATATAACGAAGATCAATTTGATTTTACTGTTAAACATTATTGTGTAGCAAAACCAACAGACTATCTTTTAAGGAGAACTCACATTAGTTGGTTTAGTAAAAACGGTGCCTTAAAAAGTTTGAAAAGAATTACAAATAAGTATTATTCAAATTCCCAATATGAAGAAAGTTATCAAGAGTTACTAGAAGAGGGGCTAATTAGTTAGTTATAATTTGTGGTCATTAGGAATCCCCCACCTATTAATGCCAAACCGCTCCACAAATACCATTTAGATACCGAACCTGGTAATAAGGTTAAATAATTGAGAACAATTAATAAAACCCCTACAACCATCATTGAAGTCATGGTTATAACATACCATCTTGGGGAAGGACCCTTGCCCGATGACATTTGAGTAGAAATATTTTTTGATTGGGTTGGCCTACTGTTCTTTGTTCTTTTCTTTGATACTGGCATAATTTACAACTTAATATTATAAAGAATTTATTTCAACAAGATTATTTTTCTTAATGGTAATTAATTTGTTTAATCTAATTTTGTTTTGCTTTAGTTTCCAAAACTTAACTCGACAAAACCTTCTGGATCAACAAATTCACCTTGTTGTGGAGATTGTTCAGTGACCCTGCCTCCAGTATCTCCACTTGCAGAGGGTAAAAGGCCAATATCTTGGAGTATATTGGATGCTTCTTGGTATGTAAATCCAATAAGGTTTGGAACCTCTATCTTTAAACCAAGTGAAATAATTACTTTTATTATTTGATCATTAGTAACGAGCTCACCAGCTCTTGGTATAGTGTGTGAAACAAGCCCCAATGTTACATTTTCTGAATACTCTTCAATAAACTCATATTCAAATCCAAGAGTTTCAAGTATTTGAATTGCGTCCACAAGAGATTTTCTTGAAAGGTCACTTATCTCTATCAAGCTTGGTCCAGCGGAAATAACAAGATCTACGGTTGATTCTGGCCCCAATTTTGTACCTGCAACTGGATTCTGAGAAATAATAAAACCTCGAGGAATATTATCATCATTAATTTCTAATTGTTGCCCAACGACAAATCCACTTTCTTGTATAACATAAACACCTCTAGCAGTTTCAAGATCCACTACATAAGGTACAGGAAATGCTTCTGGCCCAACGGAAACAATGATAGTTACTAAAGTGTCAGGATTGGTAACAGTATTCGCAGCAGGCTGGGTACTAATCACAAAACCATCAGGAACGGATGCATCGGCAGAATTTTCAATCCCAACAATAAAACCTAACTCCTGAAGATCATTAAGAGCCTGTGCCTGTTCACTTCCGGTTAAATCAGGAATTTCAATTAAGGACGGGGCACCACCATCGACAGGTAATCCTTCAAATATATTCGTAAGAGTCCAAACAGTTCCAAAAACTAACATTATTGAAATTACTAATGCCGGTAAGGTAAATCTAAATTTTATTTTAGGATTTGTTAAATCAACTAAGTTTTCTTGGGTTTGATTAATCTGTATTTGCTTTCTCTGTTGGAGGAGCAAAGCCCTCAAATCTTCAGCCGATTTAAACCTGTCATACGGCCTTTTTTCAAGCAGCTTTAAGACTGCATTTTCAAGCCCTTTTGGAATATCTTTTCTAAATACAGATAGCTTTTCAGGTTTATCAGTTAAATGCTTTGTTGCTGTAGCAATTGGGGAGTCACCACTAAAAGGAGGTTTACCCGTAATTAATTCATAAAGTACAGTACCCAGGGAATATAAGTCTGACTCAAAAGATACAGCTTTACCTTGAGCTTGTTCAGGAGAAATATAACTAGCAGTACCAAGAACAGCTCCGGTTTTAGTTATATCACTTTCTTCGTTTTGTAAAGAAACAATTCCAAAATCAGTAACTTTTACTTTTCCACTTGGTGTAATCATTATATTGCCAGGCTTTATATCTCTGTGAACTAAACCATGTTTATGTGCTTCTTTGAGACCACTAGCTACTTGAGAACCGATATACAATATGTCATTTAACCCTACAGTTCTATTACTCGAAATAATAGAAGTTAAAGTATTACCTTCTATATATTCCATAACGAAGTATGGTTCGTCTTCTATTCCCCAATCAAAAATTTGAACAATATTAGGATGATTTAAATTGGCAGCTGTTTGAGCCTCTCTTCTAAATCTATCTACAAATTTTTCTTGATTTACATAATTAGGCTTTAAAGTCTTTATTGCCACAGTTCTTTGAAGTTGTTTATCTTTTGCTTTATAAACAAAAGCCATACCACCTTCTCCGAGGACTTCCTCGATTTCGTAACGATCTTTTATAATTTGTCCTATTTTCATAACTAAATCACATTTATTATTATTGCCGAAATATTGTCTTTTGGGTTCTGTAGCAAAACTTCTCCCACTAAAGATTCCGCATTTATTCCATCAAGAAGCTTTTTTTTCAGATACTCATCTCCAACCTCATTGTAGATTCCATCTGTACAAAGAAACACAACATCCCCAGAGCTTAATTGAAAATCTTTTTTTTGTATTTTTAACTTTTCTTTTGACCCTAAAGCTTGAGTAAGAACGTTCTGATAACCGGGTACATTCTCATCTTCTGTTATTTGAAGTAATTTTCTACTAGATAAAACATAGCATCTACTGTCCCCAACATGAGCTAATGATAAAGTTCCATCCTGACTAATTTCGACAATAGTCATTGTTGTACCCATTCCTTTAGCGTCATTATTACTCGCTTGGTAATCTAAAATATTTTTATTTGCTGCGTTTACATAATCTGAAAGATTGTTGAAATTTTCATACATAGTTTTATATGCTAGATTACTAGCAACCTCTCCTTTTTTATGACCACCCATTCCGTCAAAAACTCCAGCTTTAATTGAGAATTCAGAAGAACCTGACTCAAGAGGAAACACAGAATCCTCATTCTTTTTTCTCACTGGCCCACATTCACTTTTAACAGTCCAAATATATTTATATTTTTTCATTCATAAATAATCATAGTTGTGAAATGTATTAGTTTTCCTAGACTTAGTAAAGAACTAAAATACACAGCGAATACCTAAATAACTAGAGAGATAGAATGTTTATTAAAAAATACGGACTTCACAGTTTATGAAAAATAAGATATTTAAAAACTTTACAATTGCATTTCTAGCTGCTGTTGTCACATATACTGTTATGTTTTATTTTCAAGAGCTTAATAAGTCTAGTGAATTTAATGCATTTTTAGAGGATGCATATACTATTTCACAATTGCATAGTAAAAATTCTGACAGTTTTGGTGAAATATTAGATTTCTCTGAAGTTGATAGAGAAAGTTTTGAAAGATTACTCGGTCAAATTCAGTCAAATTCTCAAGAAGCTTATCAATTAATACAAAATAGCAATGTAGATTTCACTTCTAAGGAAAAACAACTATTGGAAATTGCGACAAGTAGTTGGCTTGACGGGGTTGAACTTTTCCAGGCTTCTATTACAACCCTAATCGACAACCCTGGTACATTACAAATTGAAGAGTCAATTGCAAGTAGCATTGTCAGTTTATCAATTGGTGATAAAGCTTATGAGGAATTTCTTTTTTTAATTCAGCAGAACGCATCCATAGACGGAACTTTCTTGCCTGACTTTTATCAAATTAGATATATTGGTGTTGAAGACAATTCTTATCAGTTTGCTGATCTTCTGGTAGACAAAGCTAAATCAAGTTCTGGAGGTTTATTTCTTAAGAAAAACCTAGCAATCTCAGGTACTGAGTTTTCACCGATGCCAATTACCTTTACTGAGGATGGAGCAGCGGTGCTTTTAGATGAACCTACTTCTATCAGAATAGTTATTTCAAATGAAGGCAATATTGAAATATATGATGTGATTGTTCTTGTTTTAGTTACAGATGAGTTTGGAGAAACTATTTATGAATTACAATCTAAAATTAATTCTATTGGACCTAAAGAAAGTAAAATCTTTTTATCCGATAACATTAATATAGAAAAAGGTGTTCTACACGAATGGTTTGTAAAAATTGAAGAAATTGAAAAAGAAGAAGAACTCACGGATAATTTATTATCTGTTTTTGGGTTTATCCCACCAGAAAGTTAATAAATGTTAGATCCCGCACTTCTAAGAAATGATGTTAAAAGTCTAAAACTTAATTTAAAACGAAGAAACCTAGATATTGATTTAAAAGAAGTAACTGCTTTAGACGAAATTCGAAGAGAAATGAGATTTGAAGCAGAAAAGTTAAGATCTGAACAAAAGTCTTTAGGTAAGCAAATCGCATCTGGAGATGATAAAACTAAAAAAGAACTTCTTGACCAAGCATCACATTTGAGTGAGAAAGTTAAAGAATTGTTTGAAAAGGTAGATGTGGCTGATAAAAATTTCATGGATATTTGGATAAAAATACCAAATTTAATTTCAGCAACTTCTCCTGATGGTACGTCTGACAAAGAGAATTTTGAAATTAAGAAATATGGGGAAATACTAGATATTGACAAACCTAAAGATCACCTTGAAATAGCAGAAAGCCTTGGATTGATTGATGTACAAAAAGCCTCTGAAGTTTCTGGTTCTAGGTTTTCCTACCTATTTGGAGATTTAGTAAAAATTGAGTTTAGTTTAGTACTGTGGGCTATGCAGAAATTATCTGATAAGGGTTTTAAACCCACAATCCCACCAGTTTTAGTCAGAGAAAATGCACTTTATGGAACAGGGTTTTTTCCTGACGATGCTGAACAGGTTTATGAAATTCCCAATGACGATCTTTATTTAGTTGGTACATCAGAAGTTCCACTTGCTGCATTACACTCTAATGAAATTTTGGATACTGGCGCCCTACCAATTAGGTATGCTGGTTTTTCAACATGTTTTAGACGTGAAGCAGGAACATACGGAAAAGACACTACAGGTATTTTTAGAGTACATCAATTCGACAAAGTAGAAATGTTTTCATTTTGTGATCCTGAAAAATCTGAAGAAGAACATGAGTTTATCCTCTCAGTAGAAGAAGAGCTTTTGCAAGCTCTAGAAATTCCCTATCGGGTTGTAGATGTTTGTGCTGGTGATTTAGGTTCTTCAGCTTCAAAAAAATACGATATAGAAGCTTGGATTCCTAGTCAACAAACGTATAGAGAAGTTACTTCATGCTCTAACACAACAGACTTTCAAGCAAGAAGGCTCAACATTAGAGGAAAAACAGATCGAACAACCAACGTTTTACACACACTAAACGGTACTGCCATTGCTGTCGGAAGAATATTAATTGCTCTAATTGAAAACAACCAAACTGAAGACGGTAAAGTCGAATTTTCTGACAGTGTTGCTGAAATTATTGGTGTTAAAAGCCTAGGCTAGTAGCAAACTAGCAACCATGCTTATGCCAAGCACAACATATGTTGCACGCGCAACCTTCTTGTTCTTTTCTAAACTGTTCTGAAGCTGCTCTCCAAGTATTAACCATATTCCTACACAAAAAGGCAACACTAAAAAATAAATAAAAGCACCTTGGTTATTTGTAATATTAAATGCTGTAAGACCCGACACAGCCATGACAACACCTTTTGGATTAATCCATTGGAAAAGACAGGCCTGTATAAATGTAAAAGGCTTCTCTACAGAAGCCCCTTTTTTATTGGTATCTAGGGATGTACTGGCGACTCTATATGCTATGTATGTAATAACCGCGTAGCCAACATACTGAAGATAGCTAAAAATTTCAGCTGGTACATAGGTAAGTAAAAACCCACCAACAAAAAATAAAAAAGTGAACCCTAGCCAAATTCCAAGAAAATGAGGTATTGAAGCTTTTCTACCAAATTTTATTCCAGAGGCCATAAGCAAAGAATTGTTTGGCCCTGGAGTTATTGCAGTTATAAATGCAAATATGAAAAACTCAAACATTTGGCTATATTAACATCAACAATAGAATAAAAAGACTATGAAATATACATCAGATGAAGACAAGATGAAAGTAGCTCTTGCCGAAGCAAGAAAAGCTTTTGATATTGATGAAGTTCCTGTAGGCGCAGCAATATTTGATAAAAATGATAATTTAATTTGTGCAAATCATAACAGAAGAGAATTAGATCAAAACCCAATGTCTCATGCGGAGATACTAGTTTTAGAAAAGGCTTCACAGATTTTAGGTACTTGGAGACTTGAAGAGACAACTATAGCAGTAACTTTAGAACCTGATGCCATGTGCGCCGGTGCTATTTCTATATCAAGAGTTAAAAAATTAATATATGGAGCTCAAAATGAAAAAGCAGGGGCCGCTTTTTCACTGTACAACATACCTCAAGATCCAAGATTAAATCACTTTGTTGAGATAAAAGATAATATACTTACCCATGAATCTGAAGCTATATTATCCTCTTTCTTTGACAGCAAGAGATAACTAAAATAGAATCTCAGGTTTTTTTTCGGAGGGATCGCATAGTCTGGCCTAGTGCGCACGCTTGGAAAGCGTGTAAGGGTTTATCCCCTTCGAGGGTTCGAATCCCTCTCCCTCCGCAAAAAACAGACCATCTGGAGGGATGGCCGAGCGGACGAAGGCGATAGTCTTGAAAACTATTGTATGTATTCCATACCGTGGGTTCGAATCCCACTCCCTCCGCTGACTTGGAGAGGTGACTGAGTGGCCTAAAGTGCTCGCCTGCTAAGCGAGTGGGGAAGCAATTCCCTCGAGGGTTCGAATCCCTCCCTCTCCGCCATGCGCCTGTAGCTTAACTGGATAGAGCATCTGATTACGGATCAGAAGGTTGGGGGTTCGACTCCCTCCAGGCGTGCAAAATTTAGTAGTTCCAAAGAGGTTCATCCATATTCCAGTTGGTTTCATTACCCCATGTATTGAGATATGTTACTTCATCAACAGCGTTTCTCTTAGCAACACCCCATTTTCCTAGTGGATAACCCGCAGTAATTACAGCATCAATTTTCCAACCTTTGTCATTTGGTATATTTAAAATTTCAAATGATTTTTCAGGTTTAAACATACTGAGAACTGTAGTTAAACAAGTTCCTACACCATGAGCCCTACCAGCAAGCATAATGCTCCATATAGCAGGATAAATTGAAGAACCTGTTGGATCATTTCTTGATAAAACTACAAACATAGCTGGAACTTTGTGGAAGTTTTCCGATAGCCAAGTTGCAGATTTACTAATTCGAGCAACTTGCTCAGCTTTTTCATCATCGGGTACACTTGATGCTCCTAAATCTGGATTACCCCCGTAGAATTCTTTCACATAAAAATCCCAAGCTTCTCGATAACAATCTCCCAATTTGTTTTTAATCTCTTGATTTGTAACTAAAATAAATTTCCAACCTTGACGATTTGAACCACTTGGAGCTCGGATTCCCGCATCAATCATTTGTTTCAACACTTCTTCAGGTATAGGATCTTCACTAACCCTACGCATAGCTCTTGTTGTATATAAAGCTTCGAAAGCATCCATCACATAATCTTACTAATATAAATTAAATGGAAGAGAAGTTATTAGTAGAAATTAAAAATAATGTTGGATATGTATGGATAAACAGGCCTGACAAAAAAAACGCCTTAGACGGAGATGTTTGGTATGGCTTACCAGATGCCATAGAAGAATTAGACAATAATGATCAAGTCCGCTGTATTGTAATTGCAGGAAAAGGAGATTGTTTTTCTGCAGGTATTGATATAACAATGTTTATGTCAGATTTTCAAATCAATGAAGATATGTCATCTACTCCAGCCGATAGGAAAAAACTAAAAAAGCAAATCCAAAAAATGCAAGATGCATTTACTACCTTATCTAAAACTTCCGTACCGGTTATTGCTTTAGCTCATGGACATTGTATTGGTGGAGCAACAGCTTTGATATCAGCGTGTGATATAAGAATCTCTACAAAAGACGCTAAATTTTCAATCGGAGAAACAAAGTTGGGATTAGTCGCAGATGTAGGTGTCCTACAAAGGATGCCAAAAATTGTATCCAAGGGAGACCTCAGGGAGCTTGCATACACAGGAAGAATATTCGATGGAGAGTATGCTGAAAAAATAAGATTTGTTAGCAGTACTTATGAAAATTTTGATGACCTTTATAGTGCAGGAGTTGAGCTTGCTGAAGAAATTGCCAGCAATGCTTCAAATATAGTTCAAGGAACTAAGCAGGTTCTAGATAAGGGAGAAGACCTGACAACAGAACAGGCGTTAGATTTTGTTCAACTTTGGAATACGAGTTTTTTAATAACTGAAGATTTAAGAGAAGGTGTTACTGCATTTATGGAAAAGAGAAAGCCTAAATTTAACTAATTTTTTCAAAAGTTGATATAGCAAACCTATCTGTCATACCTGCAACATAATCTACAGAGTTTGCAATATCACTTTGATCTTGAGCATAGTTTTCTGGCAGTTTGTTTGGATTTTTTTCAAAATGCATTACTAAGGTCTCTACAATTTTTTTTGCTTCAGATCTTTGGCTTAAAGTTTCTTCTCTGAGGTAAACCTTATCAAACATAAACTCTCGTAATTCATGCATAATACTTAAAACTTCTTCATCCATTTGTAAATCACCACCAGAAGAAGCCTTAAATATTCCTGAAATTAGAGAATTAATCCAACTTTTTCCCGGAGAACCTAATATGGAAGTTATGTTCTTTGGTATATCTCCCTCCCTCAATACATTTGCTCTAATAGCATCTTCAACATCATGTGATAGGTAAGCTATTCTATCAGCAAATCTACAAATTAATCCCTCAGGTGAATAAGGAGGTTCTTCATACCTCCATGGATGTTTTTCGATTCCATTTATTGTTTCTTTTGTGAGGTTAAGTGGTTCAATTACTGAAAGCATTTTTACAGAGTTTTCTGAATGACTCCATCCACCATCTAGTATTTCATTCAAAACATGCTCGCCAGTGTGTCCAAATGGTGAATGCCCTACATCATGGCCTAAACAGATTGCTTCAGTTAAATCAGGATTCAATCCGAGTGTTTTTGCTATAGATCTTCCAACCTGAGTTACATTAAGAGTGTGGGTCATCCTTGTAATAAAATGATCTCCATCTGGATTAATAAAAACCTGTGTCTTATGTTTCAACCTTCTAAATGTTTTTGAATGGATTATTCTGTCCCTGTCGCGTTCAAAACATGTTCTAAAAGCATCAGGCTCTTCATCTATATTTCTTCCTAACGAGTTAGCTGCAAATGTCGCATTACTTGACAAAGTAACACGCTCATTTTGCTCTCTCCATATTCTATCTCTCAGAATAAATGAATCATTCATAGTTTTACTTTACAAGTTGTAGTTTTCAAGTAAAGAAGATAATTCTTCCCAACTTTTTAAATCAACCGTACCTTCCACAAATCTGTTGTAAGGTCTAGTGAACCTTAGTATTAGCTTATCTGGTACGTTTTTGACAAAGCTTTCTAATTGATGCGGTGCGTCATCAATATAAACGTCGCAGCTAACTTTCCATTTGTCTTCAGTAAAGTGTATTTCTTTTGATGGTATTTTATTTTCACCCAACCACATAAGTGTGTCATGTATCGACCACCATGGTTTTGATGAAATAATTACGATTTCATGACCCTTTAAGGAAAGGTCTTCCAATACCTCAATTGCATTGTTGTAAGTTTTTAAATTTCTAAATATCGAAGAGCCCTCAATATCTTTTGCCCAATTCCAGAAATCAATCTCTTCTTCAAAATGTGTTAAAGGCTTTGCAAGACCCCAGCTAGTAATATCTTCTTCGCTTATTTTTTTACCAAAGTCTATTTCGTATTGTGAGGTCCACCCATCAGTGAAATCAGCAACAACACCGTCTAAATCTACTCCTATTCTCATTTGACTTAGTTTAATTGTATAGTGCATTATAGAAAGGAAAGATAGTACCATTTATTCATATGCAAGAAGCCTTTTATAGAAAATATAGACCTGCCAGCCTTGATGAGTTAGTTGGTCAGTCAGAAGCTGTAAAGCTTATTCAACAACAGGTTAAAAATGACAATCTTAGTCATGCGTATCTATTTTCTGGGCCAAGAGGTGTGGGTAAAACTTCATTAGCAAGAATAATCGCAACAACACTTGGGTGCGATCCCGTTTTTGACATAACAGAAATTGATGCCGCGTCACACAATAAAGTTGATGACATAAGAGATTTAAATGACAGTATTAATTTTATTGCAAGCAGCCCTGGGAATAAAAGAGTTTTCATTTTAGATGAAGTTCATATGTTATCAAACGCCGCTTCCAATGCTTTCTTGAAAACACTTGAGGAGCCACCAGGACATGTGATTTTTATTCTTGCAACTACTGAACCAGATAGGGTAATTGAGACTATTAAAAGCAGAACAACACATATTGCGTTCAAAAGAATTAGTAATGAAGAAATTGTTACAACACTTAGTATGATTGCCAAAAGCGAAAAAATTAAAATTAGTAGTGAAGTTTTAAAATATATATCCAATCAAAGTGAAGGATCTCTTCGTGATGCTATCAACCTGCTTGAACAAACTCACAACACATTTGGAGATAAAGCAAATATAGACGATCTTTATAGTATTTTAGGAAAAGTATCAAATGTAGATATGTTCAAAATTATTGAGTCAATAAACGGACAAGACACCTCTGAAGTTCTCAATATATTACAATCAAACTACAACAAAGGGTTACAACCTCTAGACATACTGAATTCTCTAACTGGATTGTTTAGAAATATATTTTATTTTAAGTACTTGCCCGATGATATTAATTATTTAAATATTAGCGAAAATGAAAAAGACTTAGTTAAAAATTCAAATGAATACATAAACGCCCGAGAGCTATCAAGAATTCTTGATATTCTTGATGAGCTAAACCAATCTATACAAAGTGCACCTTCACAGGAATTAAAATTAGAACTATTTTTATTAAAACTTATTAAACCAGAATTAGCTTCTGATATAAAGTCTATTTCAAGAAGAGTGGATTTACTGGAAGGTGAAAAAGTATTAAAGCCTCTCAACAAAACAGTGGAAAAAGTAACGGATAATATTCAAGAAAATAAAACTACGAAAAAAAAAATAAATGAAGAACCAGTATCTCCACAATCTTCACCAAAAGATATCGGTAATTTCGACGTCTATTGGCCCAAAGTTCTTCAAAAAGCAAAAGATGAATTAACACCAAGGAAATATTCCTACTTGACTCTAGTTTCTCCAGAGATAGAAAATCAAAATAAATTGATTCTCTTTATTAATCAAGAGAACGAATATTTAATTTCAGAGTTAAATAAATCTAATGACATTAAAGAATTCATTTTGTCATGTATTGAAAAAATGATGGGAATAAGAATATCTATTGAAATTAAAGCGATTGATGCGACTTCCGAACGATTAGTTTCAGAAGATGGTTTTCAAGACAACATAAATGAAGTTTTTGATATAAAAAGTATAGATTAATTTTCTTTTAAATTTAACTCACTTAAAGCAACTGTTATTCTTCTTGATCCTTGATTCTGAGCACTCTTACAGAGCTCAACAAAGCTTCTTAATTCTCCAGTTCTAAACTTCTTTAATTCATCCCCTGTTTCAACTTTTATATTACGCTCTCTCTCTAATAGTTTAATTTCGATCTCTTTTGCTCTTGCTAAATAAGTGCTACTAACTTCAAAAAGCGTATCAATCCCATCGGATATTGGAGGATTGATGTGCCCCATCAGCACATCAATATATTCATTGATTTCTTGATGCAACTCCTGTGCACTAGATAAACCTTTTTTAAGCGGAAATTTTTGCATTATTTTCTTTTTGTTATATTAATATATTTAAATTTTAGCAAATGTATTGACGCATAAGATATTAAAAATATTATTAACAGACTCATCAATGCACCCATAAAGCCAGCATTTGTTAGGAACTGACTGAGTAAAAGATAGATAAACAGTAAAACCAAAGAAGATTTATATAAATCCATACCCATAGATTTATTGAATACCTTTGTTTCACCAAATTTAACTGTGTAGAGCAATATCAACGAATATAAAAACAAAGAAAAAGTAATCACAATTGCATATTGTTCTGCAGTCTTGCTTCCTGTCAAAATTAAAAACAACACTGAAGTAAATGTTATTGTAGACCCACTTGCTACAGGGAACCAAAACTTTTTTTGAATATAAAATGACCTAGTTAGTATTTGATTTATTGACCATGGCACTATTGCGAAAGCAATAATCGAGAATATGTTACTTACTCTTAATGTATCTTGAGTCGAAAATGCGCCTCTTTCATATATTAATTCAATTAAAAATTTTGAATTTAAAATACAGAATACCATTATGATTCCATTCACTGTAAAAAGATAAACAAGCTGCTTTCTAACTAGCAAATTGAGCTCTTCAAGATCATTATTTTTAAAGAGCTTCGCCAATAATGGATAACTAGCAACTCCTATTGCTTGTGCAATTACACCAACTGGAAGTAACGCTATTCTTCTTGCATATCTAAACGACGCCACACTTCCAGCACTAAGAATTGATCCAAATATTCTATACAACTGCTCATCAACTACAGCAATTGATTGCCCCACCACAAGGGGAAAAGAAACAAAAAGGTATTCTTTAACATATTTAAATTTAGGAGAGGTGACATTAAATTTTAATCCAGATTTAGAAGCTCCAATAATTTGCAACAATAGATGTCCTACAACAGAGCCAATCAGGGTACCAATTGCGAAACCCCTGACAGTATTTTCAGGAGTTGATGAATTAATCCAACCAAATAAAATTATTGAAGCATTGTAAACAACAGGCGCAAAAGCCGTATAAATAAATTTTTCTCTTAGGTACTGATAAGACATGAGAATTGCTCCAATAAAAAAGAAAACCTGGCTAAAAATTATCGGAGTAAATATTTCATTAAAATAATCAATAGATTCAACTCCCAGAAATCCCGCAAATTTATTTCTAAAACTATAAATTATTAAAGCAAATGTTACAAACACTATTGAAAGACCATATAACAAAGAAAGAAAATATTCATTTAGTTCCTCTTCTTTTTTACTGCTCATAAGAGGAATCAAGGTAATCGCTAAATATCCTCCGGCTGACAAATAAAACAAGAAGTCAGGAATTATAAAAGCCAAATCTAATGTATCAGCAAATTGTGTAACTCCAACCCATTTTGCAAGAAGAACTTCTCTAAAAAAACCCAATCCTCTGCTAGCAGCATACGAAAAGGTGACAATAGAGATCGAACCAATTAGTTTTTTATAATTTTGCATGTGCATCTTCCATCTTATAAAGTAAATTTAATGGAACCTTTATAGGATTATTTTCATATCCGATGCCAAGTAAGTTATTGGGTTTATTTTCACCATGAAAGTCACTCCCTCCAGAAGCCAATAAATCAAAATCAGATAATAAGCTAAGAAGGCTGTTCCTAGTAGATGGACTATAACCAGGGTAATATACTTCGACTCCGTCAATTCCAAATGATTTCAAATCTTTAAAATAACCATTGAGCTGACTATTAACCCAATTGTTTCTTTTTGAAAAATTATTATTGCTCATAAGTGTGTGAGGATGAGCAAGAAAAATTAAAGATTTAGATTGTTTTGCTAGGTCAACTACTTCTTTAATATCTAGTTGATGACTATTCAAGTCTTTAATTTTTCCATTACCTAAATATTTTATAAAGGCCTCACTTATATTGCTAACATAATTTTTTTCGACCATAAGTTTTGCTATATGGGGTCTTCCTGGAACCTTAGTTTTAAATGAATCAAGTTCTGTATTTTTAATATTTATATCTATATTTCTAAGATTTTCTAAAACTTTATAATTTCTTTCAACCTTTTGTTTTCTTACTTGTTCAAGTCTGATATTTAATGGGCCAGACTTATCAACGTAGTAAACAAGTAAGTGAACCCCAGCATATTTATTCTCTACTTCTAAGCGTTCCCAGTTAGCACTAACCTCTACACCATTGATTACTTTTAAGTTGGCAGGATTTTCAACCTCCGTAAGGTATTCATGGTCAGTGATTGAAATTGCTTCAAGTTGTAATTCTGTTGCTAGTTCAATTATTTCTTCTGGAGTAAGTGTTCCATCCGAATTTATTGAATGTGTATGCAAATCGATGCTCATAAAACAAGAGTAGTAGGGTCTTTAATTCTTTAATAAACTAATTAGAATGTTTCCAATGAGTTTAATAGTACAAAAATTTGGTGGAACAAGTGTTGCTGACACTAATTCTCTCAGAATTGTTGCTGAGAGAATTATTGAATGTAAAAAGAATGGAAATGATGTAGTTGTAGTTCCTTCTGCGATGGGTTCAAGTACAGACGAACTTATTCAATTAGCTAACAATCTCTCAGAAAACCCGACCCCAAGAGAAATGGACATGCTCTTATCAGCAGGTGAGAGGATAACCATGTCACTGTTGTCAATGCATTTAAATAGTTTGGGTTACAATTCGTTTTCATTAACTGGTTCCCAAGCAGGCATTATTACAACTTCAAGACACGGACAAGCAGAAATAGAAGAAATTACGGGTGAAAGAGTAAAAGAAGGTTTAGATAAAGGTGATATTGTTATTGTTGCTGGTTTTCAGGGTTTTAATAGAGATACAAAAGAAATAACAACACTTGGTAGAGGTGGTTCTGACGCTACTGCGGTGGCATTAGCTGCAGCTTTGGGGGCAGAAAGATGTGAAATATTTACAGATGTTGAAGGGGTATTTACTGCGGACCCAAGAGTTGTAAAATCAGCAGAATTAATTCCTGAGATAACATATGAAGAAATGTTAGAGATGTCTTCATCCGGAGCTGGAGTTTTGATGGCTAGGTCTGTAGAATTTGGCAGAAGGTATAATGTACCAATAATTGTAAAATCTACTTTCAAAAATAATGAGGGTACTGAGGTTAAAGAAAAGGTAATGGAAGAAGCATTAGTAAGTGGAGTGACTCATAACGTAAAAGAAATTAAGTTTACTCTTTTTGAAGTTCCAGACCAACCCGGTATTGCTGGAACAGTTTTTGGCTCTTTATCAGAAATTGGCATAAATGTAGACATGATTGTTCAAAACGTTTCAAAGGATTCTATTACTGACATATCTTTCACAGCACCAACTGAACAAAAAGATATAGTTGAAAAAGTATTGACCGATATTTCGAAAGAACTTAAAGCAAAAGGATATGACATTGATGAAAATGTTGGAAGAGTTTCAATAATTGGGGCTGGCATGAAGTCAGAATCTGGAGTAGCTTCAAAAATGTTTAAAATCCTAGGTGAGCATTCTATAAATATTTCAATGATTTCGACTTCCCCAATAAGGGTTTCCTGTGTAATTGATAGTAAAGATATAGATATTGCCTTGGAAGTTTTGCATAAGGAATTCATAGAAAAATAATGAAAATTGCAATAGTTGGTGCAACTGGTTTAGTTGGTAGAAATATTATTCAACTATGTGAAAAGAATTTCAATGAAGACGTGGATTACACTCTCTTTGCCTCGCAATCTTCCGAAGGCAAAGAAATCAAAATCAACAATAGAACATGTTTGGTTAAAGAGTTAAAAAAAGAAAGTATCGAGGAATATGATATTTCACTTTTCTCAGCTGGCGGGGAAAGATCTAAAGAGTATGCAAAAGATTTTGTCGACAAAGGATCATTTGTAATTGACAATTCTTCTGTATTTAGAATGAACGAAAATGTACCTCTTATCGTATATGGAATTAATGAAAATGAAATCACAATAGGTTCAAAATTAATTGCTAATCCCAATTGCACGACTATGGGACTTGTGATGGCACTAAAGCCTTTACATGATCATTATAATTTATCCTCCATAACACCTGTTGCATATCAAGCTGTTTCAGGATCAGGCTCTGAAGCTGTAAAATCTTTGAAAAACGAAAATCTTTTGGGTGATAAATTAACTTCTAACTACAAAGACCCGTACTACTCTAAACCAATAGCCAGAAATGTAATTCCCCTAGCAGGTAGCTTAACTGATAACGGATATTCAGATGAAGAAATGAAATTTGTCCATGAATCGAGAAAAATTCTTTCAATTCCAAAATTGATTGTTGAACCCTCCAATGCAAGAGTTGGAGTTAGAACTGGTCATGGAACTTTTTGCTCTGCAGTATTTGAAAATGAAATTGATGTGGATAAGTGTTCAGAGTTACTTAACAATTTTGATGGAGTAGAAGTATGGAATGAATCATTACCAACACCAATAGACGTTGAGGGTAAAAATGAAGTTTTAGTATCTAGACTTAGGCAAGGTCTTTCATCAAAATATATTTTAAATTTTTGGGTTGTATCAGATAACTTGCTTAAAGGAGCTGCCTTAAATGCGGTACAAATTGCAAAATTTGTAGAGAAATTATGATTTCATCAACTGATAATATAGCCCGAAAGAAAAGAAAAGTTTTTGGCCCTCTGGGACGTTTTCTATTAAAAGTTTTTAATTGGAAAATTGAAGGGGAAATTCCTAACTTAAAAAAAATGATATTGATTGGCCTTCCCCATACCGCAATGAGAGATGCATGGTACGCACTACTTGCAGTTTGGGCATTAGATTTAAAAATAAATTTCTTTGGTGCTGCGTGGGTTTTTACCCGACTTCCAAGTCTTTTTACTATTTCAAAAAATTTAGACCGCTTAGGGGTACCGTGGCCGTTTTGGTGGGTACAAAAATATTTAATGTTAAAACTGGGAGGTATTCCTGTATACAGGACCAACTCAAAAGGTTTAATTCATGCCGCTGTAGAAGAGTTTAAAAAAATAGATAGCTATGTTTTAGTAATAGCACCTGAAGCAGGAACAGAACCGGTTACTAAATTTAGAAGCGGATTCTATTTTTTAGCTAAAGGTTTGAACGTTCCTTACGTACCGATTGAAATAGATTTCAAAAATCGACGTTTTAAAATTCATCAATATAAATTTGTTGAAGGGAGCTTTGAAGAAGAGTCAGATAAAATAATAGATCTTTTCAAAGGAGTTCAAGGAGCAACGAGGAAATTTAAAATGCTACAAGAAAAGGAATGAATAAACTTAGTATATAATTTCCAACCGGAATTTTTTTTATTCCTAGCAAGTTTATTCCAACTCCCACTAGCAGAACTCCACCCACTCCAGCTACTGCATCCGAAACGGCGGCACTTATAGACCCGCCAAAACCAAGTGCAAGTAATGTAAAAAATCCTTGATAAATTAATATCGAGATTCCCGAATAAGCTGCCCCCCTGCCTCCACTTGAAATAAGAAAAATAACTAAGAAACAATCTAGGGCAGTTTTTATAAGCAGAAGCTCGATATTTCCTTCAACTACATCAAGAAATGGTCCAACTATTGCAAGAGGTCCGGTTATTACAATTAGTGAAGCAGTTAAATAACTTTCAATAAATCTACCTTTTCCACTACTATTTTTTTCAAATTTATTGTGAAGATATTCTCCTAATTTTTCAATTTTTTCTTCAATTTTTAAATAGGTTCCAATAATAGATCCAACTAAAACTGCTAACAAAGTCAGAATAAAATCAGGACTTTTCAAAGATTCTCTTATACCAAGAGTCAATACTAGAAGCCCTAAAGGAAGTAAGTTGTTTTCAAAATTTTTAATTTCTTTCTTAATAAATATTCTTCCTAATATACCTATACCCATCACGGAAAAAGCATTAATTAAGGTGCCTATGCCTGGAATCATTGTTCTTTGAAATCAGTATGGCTCTTACTTGGTGTCGGTCCTTTTTGCCCCTGATATTTACTCCCATACACGTTAGAACCATATTCAGACTCTGATGGAGAATTGAGATAGTAAAAAGATATTTGTCCAATTTTCATTTCTGGATAAATCTTTATTGGAAGATTTGCGACATTAGAAAGTTCTAATGTTAGATACCCTGAAAAACCCGGATCAACGAAGCCTGCAGTGGAGTGTATTAAAAGACCAATCCTACCCAAAGAACTTTTACCTTCTAGTCTGGCAACTATTTTGTTCGACAAGGTTACCTTCTCGTAAGTAGTTCCTAAAACAAATTCACCTGGGTGAAGTACGAAAGGTTCTTCTTGAGAAGAATTAACTAAAGTTGTTAAATCGTTTTGTTCTGCTTTTGGATCAATATGAGAATACTTGTGGTTTTCAAACACTCTAAAGTCAGACCCAACTCTTAAGTCAACACTTGACGGCTGTATATAATTCTCGTCAAGAGGAGTTATCTGTATTTCTTTATTTTTTAAAGATTTCTTTATATCTTTATCTGATAACATTGAATCCTTTTGTTCTTTGAATATAATAACCTATATTTTTCATATTTATCTGCTTATTAAAGAAGCAATTGACCAACTACTAATAACTAAACCAATAGACATTAGAAATATTGTTCTTGATAAAAACAGTTCGGTACCATCTTTTCTTGACTTAATGATTGCTGCAAGGTTTCCAACAATCATTGCTGCTCCAACTCCTAGTAGTAAAAGAATTATCGTTAAATCTAATGCAAATGGATCATCCATATCTTATATTATGATAATGAATATGTTTGAAGTAAATAATATCGTTGATATATTTTTGAAATATGAAATCTCAACTGAAAAAAATATCAACAAATATTTAATTAGACCAATGGAGGGAGGAATAACTAATACTAGTTTTATTGTTACCGTAAACAACAGTAGCTATGTATTAAGACTTCCTGGCAATAATCCTGATGTTATCAACAGAAAAGCAGAAAAATACAATATGCTAAAAGCTGAAGAGCTTGGAATAACACTTCCTTCCATAATTTTTGATGATGACAATGGGATAAAGATTTCTGAATATTTTGACATTTATACATACAGTAAATCAGACTTTCGTAATAAAAGCATGAGAGACAATGCTTTAGAAAGATTAAAAGAACTTCACCAGTCAAGTATTGTATTTGAAGAAAACTTCTCACCCTTAACAGTATTTAGAAATATTGCAGATGAATCGTCCAATCTAGAAAAAGAAGCAAAAGAAGCTGGAGATGAAATTATAAAAAAAATAAAAGAAATAGGAATCGAAAACAAACCTTGTCATCATGACTTATATCACGGTAATTTTATTATTTATAAAAATGAGACTCTTCTAATTGATTGGGAATACTCGTCAATGGGAGACATTTATTTTGATTATGCTGATTTGTTTTGGCAAAATGAGTTTGACAAGGATTTGATTCTTAGAAAAAGAACGCTAGATGAGTTGGGTATAAATTCAATTGAAAATATAGAAAAATTTGAATATTTTGAAATGCTTTCAATGATTACATGGGGATTATGGGCAATGAGAAGATCTTCAAATGATAGTGACGGAGAAAAAGCATTAAATAATGCAATTAATATTCTTGAAAATAAAAATTAGAAAAGATTTTCATTTAATAGTAGAAATGAGTTAGAATTTCGCAGTTAGGAAAAAAGGAAATAATTTAAATTTATGGGATCTTTGATTAAAAAAAGACGTAAAAAAATGTCAAAACATAAATATCGTAAGCGTCGTAAATCAAATCGACATAAAAAGAAGAGTGTTTAGTTAGATATCTCTTTCTTCATTAAGAAAGTCTTCAATTTGTTGAACAAGGTTATCTTCTGAAAAATTATCTTCTATACTTACTTCAGCCTCTTCCAATTTAGATACATATTCAGCTAGGTCTTGGGAGTTTTCCATAGCTTTATTAATCTTTACTTCGAATTGTTGGCCTTCGTTTTGAATACCAGTGTCATCAATATCAATTTTTAATATATCAGATGTTTTATTTAACAGAGCACCCATACCTTTTGGGTAACCTCCACTACTTAAGTAGTGAGGTACTGCAGCCCAAAGCCCAGAAGTTTCTATTCCACTATCTCTGAGTGACTGTCCAACAACACTAGTGATTCCTGTTGGACCAGAGTAATTAGGATTTAACAAATTGAATCTTGAATGAAAAGTTGGATCACTGCTTACTCCAAATATTGGCACAGGAAGAGTGTGGGCAACTTGTCCAAAAAAAGCACCAAGTGTAACAGCTTTTTTTACCCCAAGTTCAAGAAGTGTTTCAGTAATATTTTTAGAATACTCTTTCCATCTCATAGAAGGCTCTTCACCAAAAACGAGAATTAGATCGCTTTTCAACTTATAGTCTTCAATTGAATAAAAAGATGTTTGAGGCCAATGAAAATTTCTCTCCCCAAAATCTTTTACTTCGACAACTGGCCTTCTCATTTGATAGTTGTAATAAGAGTCTGAGTCTAATTCGGCAAAAGGGTCTACATCGTAAGTACAGCTTAGGTTTTCTACGCATCCAGTAGCAGTATTTCCAGCATCACTCCATCCTTCAAAAGCAAGGATTGCTACGGGCTCTGATAAAAGAGGTTTACGATACCAAACTACATCATCCATAATGAAAGGTTAACGCTGAATTAAATTTATTTAATATAAATTTTTATAGTTTTCTTGCAGAGTTAAGTACAACTGAAATACTTGATAAAGCCATTGCTAAAGCAGCAAGGTTGGGAGTAATTAATCCAATAACGGCCAGCGGTATCATTAGGGTATTGTAAATAAAGGCTAGGAATAAATTTTGATTAATCCTAAATTTTGATTTTTTTGACAATTCAAAAACTTCACTTAAAGTTTCAAGTCCTCCCTTATGAATCAAAACGTCACCTGAGACTTGAGCTATTTGACTACTTGAAGAAGTTGTAACACCTACGTCCGCCTGTTTTATTGCGGGAGAATCATTAATACCATCACCTACAAAAATAACACCGCCATCACGTTGCTTATCTTTTATAAACTGTATTTTCTCTTCGGGGCTTTTATCTGAATGGTATTGAGTTATCCCGTGACTTTCTGCAAATCTTTTTACATTACCTTCTTTATCACCAGATAAAATAATTACACTTTTTTCATTGGCTAGCTTATTTAAAAAATTTAAACCTACTGCTGGCTCCTCTTCTAAGTTGAGAACAAACTCTCTATTGTCAATGAGAACTTTTAATGAGGAAAAATTGCTATTTTGATTTTTTTTAATGATAATCATTTTTTCATCAACAATTCCTTCTATACCAATACCTGGAGTTTCCTTGACGTTAGAAGCTGGTAGAAGTTTTAAATCTTTAAGCTCGGCTTGATATACGATACTTTTTGCTATTGGGTGCTGAGAATAGTTTTCAAGACTGGCAATCAATTGAAGAAAATCATCATCTGTAACATCACTATATGAATTTTTAATTTCAGAAATTTTAAAGACACCAGAAGATAAAGTACCCGTCTTGTCAAAGACCATTGTGTTTATATCACCAAATCTTTGAAGTATGTCAAAGTTCTTAAACAGAAAACCTTTTGTCTTGCTAACAGTGGCTGTTTTAAACAAGACTATTGGTGTAGCTAAACCCAAAGCACAGGGACATGCAATAACAAGAACAGCTATGGTGTTTCTTAATGCATCTATAACTGCTGTGTCTTGAAGTATAAAATTATATATAAAAGTTAAAAAGCTAATAAACAATACAAGAGGAACAAAGATTTGTGTTATTTTATCAAGAGACTTTTGAATTTTTGGTTTAGTTGCCTGTGCATTTCGAATTAAATCTTCTATTAAATTGTATTTAGATTGTTGATATGACTCAACAACCGCAACCTTTAGAGTGCCTTCAAGATTAATACTTCCTCCTACAACCTCTTCTCCCACATCTTTTCTGATAGGAAGTGGCTCTCCGGTGAGAAGACTTTCATCTACTGTAGACTTTCCATCAATTACAACTCCGTCAACAGGTATAATCTGTCCAGCTTGAACAACAAATAAATCTCCTTTTTCAATTTCTTTAATTGGAATATCAACTTTTTTATCTTTTCTAAATACGATTAGAGTTTTAGGCATCCTATTTTTAAGAGACTCAGAAGTTTTAACAGATTCTTGAATAACTTTATCTTCAACAGCTTTTCCAATTAATAAAAATGAAATAATAAACGCACCAGTATCTAAAAACATTTTATTTTCATTTATTGAAAGTGAAGTAGATGTTATCAAATCAACTGGTATAACGGATATTATTAGCGAGCTTAAACTACCCAAGGAAATTAAAGTATCCATATTAAAATCAAAATTCCTTAATTTTTTAACTGCAGAAATATGAAAATTTTTTCCTAAATATAAAATAATAAAAAAACCTACAGCATAAGCAACTAGATCATAACCAGCTTCTAAGAAATATTTTATAGAAGCAGTTAGTAGCAATGATAAAGTTGGCAGTATTAAATTTAATTTAATTTTTTTCTCTTCATTTTCTTCTTGTGCTTCTCTTGCTTTATAACCTATTTTGTTTACTGAATGGATGGCATCTTCGATTTGAAAATTACTATTTTCTAGAATATCTATTGTTGCTAATTTTAATGGGAAGCTGACTGAAGAGTCTAGAATGTTAACATTTTTGGATAAGACACGTTCAATTCTCGCAGCACAGGCTGCACAAGTCATACCGTCAATATCTAAATTTATTGATTTAGTTAGATTCGACAACTGTATAGCCTTGTTCGTCTAACAAATTTGTTACAAATTCCATATCTATTGTGTTAGTGGAACTAATTTCAACTAATTTTTCATCAATATTGACAGATACTTTTTTAACCGATTCGATAGTATTTATAGCTGTCTCAATCGTATCTTTACAATGTCCACAACTAATTTCAGGTACAGTAAATTTTGTTTCCATTTTTTTATAATAATATTCAAAAATTTATAAAATAAGCCCCTACGTGTAGGGGCTTATAGGAAACCTCTTGGGGGAGATTTCATTAGGGGGGGGGTTAGAACTTAAGCAGTTTCTTGAAGAATTCTGCCTCTTACTCTTGGGTATTTCACAGGAGCATGATTAAAACAATGATCTCTTTTATTGTAAATACTCAATTTGGTACTACAAGATTCGTCTTTACATACTCTGCCCTGGTCAAAACTTTTAGAAGGTCTAATTCCACCTTTAATCTGACTTGCTTTTAATCCGTCTGTCATTGTGTTCCTTTATATACTTTGTGAATATATTCACAAGCTTACCACTTTTATAATAGATAGCAACTTTAATTTATTAAGTTTTTTATTTTAGATAGGAGGTTTAATTTATCAAGTTTTTTTGTGATAAAAATGCACTATCGTTCCACTTTCTACCTAAAAAGTTTTGAACCATGGTTTCAGCCGGAATTGTTCCTCCAGGCATTAATATTTTATTTTTATAGTCAACACCAACTAACT
>Ga0181409_1000172_pt1 | contig 25443 bp, 36 predicted proteins | sample 32SPOviralmetaG_FD_130138 | JGI IMG/M metagenome (GOLD analysis project Ga0181409, IMG submission 130138) | Marine viral communities from the oligotrophic San Pedro Time Series (SPOT) site, San Pedro Channel, CA, USA - 32 SPOT_SRF_2012-05-30 | ecosystem: Environmental > Aquatic > Marine > Strait... | reverse complement strand
GTTAAAAGAAAAAGAAATTCTGATGGTACGTTCAAAAAGGACGTTGCGTGGACACCATGGAACGAAGCATGGAGTTATAAAATGAGTGAAGACTTAAAAGATATGATTGAGCGTACAGCTTGGACATTCGTAGAAGCGTTCATTGGTGCATTAACTGTCGCTCCTCTTGTTGGTGTAGAAGCTGAAACACTTCAGTTAGCTGCTCTTGCAGGTGGTGGTGCTGCGTTAGCAGTCATTAAGACATACGCTAAAAAACAAATTACTAAGTAATGGCACACAAAAAACCTAAAATTAAGAACGAAGATAAAGCTAAAAAACTTATCATGAGTGAATTAAAAATTGCTGATGAAATGCGTAAAGCAAGTAAGCAATTATTAGGTACTAATACTGCACGTCCTGAAGTTTTAAGACGTGCAAAAAGATATGCTAAACTAAGTAATGAGTTAACTATGAGAGCTGATGATAGATTAAAAGCGTTACGAGGTTCTCAAAAAACACGTGATAGCTATAGTAAAAGATATGGAGATAAATAATGCCTGTAACTAAAAAAGGTAAGAAGAAATCTTATAAGCCTACAAGAAAAAAAATTAAGAAGTAGTTATGTCAATTGAATATCGTGGAGAGCGTTTCTCAGGTTACAATAAACCTAAGCGTACACCTAACGCTAGTAAATCACATGCTGTTTTAGCTAAAGAGGGTGACAAAATTAAACTAATTAGGTTTGGTCAACAAGGTGTATCAGGTGCAGGTAAAAAAACTGACGCTAAATCTAAAGCTAGACGTAAATCATTTAAAGCACGTCACGCAAAAAATATTAAAAAAGGAAAAATGTCTGCCGCGTATTGGGCAAACAAGGTGAAGTGGTAATGGCTAAAAAAGTTAGTTGGAAGTGGGGTGGCAAGACTTATTACGGAACGTTAATACGTGAAACTAAAACACATAAGTTTGCTAGAACTCACAATGGTAAAGTAAAAAAAATTAAGAAGTAGGTTTCCTTGAAAGAAAACCTGTAAGCAATTCCCTATAAGCAAAGTTAGCACCTGTTCGTTGCCTACCGTCATATACATCATGATGATGTTTACATAATATAGCTACATTATTAATGTCAAACTTACGTTTTGGATTACCACCCATACCTATTGCATGTATGTGAGCTAACTCTAACCATTTATTATCTGTACAGTAAGCCCACTCACACGCGTAATTAGCCCTTTTAAGAGCTACTTCTCGCATTTCTGATAAGTTGTCCATTAATATAATCCTACTTCTTCAAACCAAGGATTTTTGTTTGTACCACTATCGTATGTAGCTATAGCTTTGTTAATAAATTGTGTAAACATTTCTAGTTTATCAATTGAAAAAGTAAATGTATCTACTCTATCGTACGTAGTATCTTTACCATTTTCTTTCCACAATAGTAATAGTCTTTCTAGTTTTTTATACTCGGTAGTGTAAGCATAAAACTTTTCACCGTCCTCATAATATGTAAGTCTGTGTAATACTACTTTCATACGCAATCCTCTACTTTATGTGCCATACAATATGTACACAAATCTTCTTTATCTAATGTTGTTTCAGGTACTTCATTGCATTCTTTACATCTTGGGTAATCGTAACCTGGAATAGGATAACTCATAAAGTTTTCCCATAGGTTACTCCCAATACAAAAGCAGTCATTGCAAGAATTATTATCTGCATTATTTCTATCATATACATTCTCCTATTTCTTCTATTGGTACAAGTATTCCTTTACTTAAATTGTTATCTCCACCAATAGTTTTGTTTTTCCAATACTTACGAGCTAAGGCTTTCATGCGTTCAATAGGTACAATGTAAACCATTACTATTGTTTCGTCTTCACGAACTAACATTAAAGCCCAATACTCTGCTTCTGTTACAGCTATGCCACTAGGTTTACCACGACATTCATATTCTACAAAATGATTGCCTGTAGTTTCCCATATGTGACGTTCTGATTTAACTTCTATACGTTTACCCTCAAAAAATTCTTTGAGTGTTTCTTCCATTTGTATACCTTTGGCAAGGTCAATATCAAATTTATTTGTATAGTCTTTATTCTTCTTCTGCATTATCACGTGCATTAATTGTTTCATCAAATGAAATAACAAATTTATCTAATAGTTTATTAACTTCATCTACGTTAGGTGATTGTACCTCTAACGTTTTTTTAATTTTAAATCCACCACAAGCATTAGCTAAATCAATAGCCCATTCTTGAAGTTTTGTTTTGTCTGAAAAAATATTCATTCCAACACCTTTCACTACTAGACCAATGATGCCAACCGTCATTGTAAACTAACCAACTAGCTACTGCAGTTGACACATACGGGTCTGTTCTATTACTTGTTATATTTAACTTGGGTTGTAACCATGCCCAAGTAACATCATTGAATTGCCACAAACCAACATCTCTTGTGCCGTTTGTGTTACTACCTACAACAGCAGGTCTACCTGAACTTTCGCAGAAAACAATTAACATAGCTTTAAGTATGTCTTCTAGTTCAAAGTGTTCTTCTATTGTGGGATACCATTCAATTACGTGTTCTACTTTTTCTTGTGTATCTACACATAATAAATAATTATCTACTTCTGCAGGTGTAAGTGGAGTTGTTACTGCACAAGCTATTATTAATTCAATCATTCTTCTTCTAAAGATTGTGGCTTTTTATATTTCCTACCCATAATGTGTAAGTCATATGCCATACAAAATTCATCTAAGTCTTTTATATTAAAGCACACAAGACCATCAGAAGTACCGTCAGGTTTAGCAACAAACACAAAAGGTCTGTCATCATTAGGCAAGTTAGTGTCATTTTGTTCTTTAGCTTTTACAAACCTATTCCATAATGACTGTACTTGCTTACCTGCTTTAACTTCAACACGAATAAAGGCTTCATGCCACCCTTCTTCATGTACACGGAGGTGATGTAACTTCGGCTCAGGCATTTGTAACTGCCTTAATGCTTCTAATTGCTTACGTCTTCCCTTGCGTTTGTTACGTGACCCCTGTCTTTTATAGTCAATCTTTTTATTGGTTACCAAATCCCCACTCTTTCGGTAAATCATTGGAGTTTAACCACCATGACTTACGCCATTTACCTGTGTGAGCAGGACATTCATCTTGGTCACGACCTGAACATACAAAATCAGGACTTCTATCTGATTTCTTGTCACTTCTATTGTCATATACTTTGTTTTGACAAAAAGGACATTTCAAATCATCTCTAACTTTTTGCATATCTTCTACCATTTCAGTAACGCCTCCTAGTATTGCGTCTGCTTTAGTAATAATGTCATCATCATCACTAACATCTGCAACATCACTTGATAATCCAAGTTCTATTTTAGCTAAGTATCCGTCAATCTCACTGTCACTCCAAAGAGATTTATCAGGGTACTTCTTTACCTTTGCATAGTTATCTGCTAGGTCAAGAGCAAATTGTTTCTTTCCTTTATCAACCCCCTCAAACATCTTTTCAACTGTATGATTAATAAATGTTACTTTATCAGCAGTAGGTTGAGAGGTATCGTTAAAAGGTGCTTCGTCTTCACCTATTTCTTCTAAGGGTTTAGGCTCAGGAGCAGGAATTTTATTTTCCTTTTTCCTCATATCTATCTTAGTAACCATAACATTGTCTGTATCAGGGTCACTTGTAGTTGCTAGTGCAGTATGTTCTTCTTCTGATACATCAGAACCCGACCACAGTTCTACACCTAAACCGAAACGCATGCATGCTCTTTTGAATGCGTCACTTTCTGCGTCTTTAAGATTAGTTCCGTCATTAAACTTTGGACTATCTAACTTGAACGTATCAATATCTCCAAAGCCGTCATAACTTCCCATATCTTCAATAGTTATCGTACCTTTAGCACCCACTATTCTGTTCTCACCTTTATGTAAACCATATACAGGTTCACATGACCATGAGTATTTAACACCACTATCACGTAGTCTTTCTACATAATTAGCGTGTGGAACGTAATCCCCGAACTTTCCTGCAGGAGCTTTTTTAACTAGCTTCTTTGGGAAAGGGGATAGCAATTTAACAGGCTTGTCTGCCATATTATTTCCTTCCTTTATTCATTTACTTTTATCTGTTCTCTCTAAATAGAGAACAGTAAAAGAAAATGCTACTTTATTTTGTCTAAGCGTGTAACTCCTCTAGGTAGTTTCTGAAAATATATTTCATCATTTATACCTTTGAATATCAACACAGGAGTATCCCCTGTGTACTCTATTCCTACGAGTTGTTGTCTGCTATTGACATTAACATATGTCATATACTATTTATTATAACTATACATCACCTAATTGCACAAGATATTCAGCAGTAACTCCATGCTTTGGCTTACAAAAAAGTAAGTATTGACATGGTCTACCCATACTTGCTAACTGTTCTAAGGCATATGTATTGTAACTTTCTGTACTTCCATTAATCCATAGTCGTACATCATTAATATACTGTGTGTTTGGTGTATGAAAATGACCTGCAATAGCGTAATTAAAGTCAGGCATAAGTCCTTGACTAGCTAATGTTTTCCAACCCATTATCTTTTTACCAAATCCATACCATGGAAACCCACCAAAACCACGAACGTTATCACCATGCCATAAGAAAAACTTACATTTTTCTCCTAAGTCTGCAATATCAAACCAATGGTTATCGCCTGTAGTGTCAGGTATTGTCCATTTAATTCTAGGTTCTTTAGCGTATATCATCTCCATAATCTTGCCTAACATTCTGTCGGCATTACTATCAGGGTGATAGTTTTTACGTGAACGTCCACCTAAATGTCCGTGATTACCAATAACCCAATGAACATCTACTTCCTCAAAGTTTGCAAGTAATATGTCAAAGAATTGTGTCAATATTCTTGGTGCGTCAACTGTCACTTGGTTGTACAATGAAGCGTCAATTAGATGTTCTTGCCCAGGAAATATAAGTTCTCCCTCAACAATGTCACCTACTGCAAACACTGCACATTTCGTCACGTTTGTTGCTTGTCTTTGTATGTTTGTTAATTCAACTATTTTGTGTGCGTATCGTACAACACGTTCTTCTGCAACTTTTGTATTATAAGTTGGAGTAACTTTAGCTAGTTGAACATCACTAAGTATTGCACAAGCTATCTCTTTACCATTAACTTTCTTTTTAGAAAGTTTAGGTTTAGGAATTTTACCTGCACGATATGTCGTGATGCTTGTTTTAACTGCGTCATACACAGCGTCTACAAGTTTTTCTGTTTTGTTTTTAGATTTCTCTAATTGTTTGAGTAGCTTTATGTTTACTTGTTCAAGCTCAAGTATCTTAGCACTTTCAGCTTCTGCAAGTAATTTAGCTACATCTTTACTTACCATTTGCAAGACCTTGTAAATATTTTCTTACCGCAGTATCGCTTATTTTGATATCGTACTCTCGTTCAAGTATCATTTTTACACGATAGGGTTTAATTTCATTACCATTTTGTACACGCTCTTTTAAAGCGTTCCAAAAAGGCATGGCCTCATCAGTAATTTTACGTTCAACGTAGTTACCCATTGTGCCATGCTCGGCTTCTTCTATTAATTTATTTATATCTACCATAAAAAAAGTCTAACATAAATATAAATGAATACACGTGAATTGAAATAAACGCAAGTAAGGTGTTCATGAACGGTAACAAACCCTGTTTTCTGTATGAATAAATTTCAGGGAAACTAACCTGTGTGTAGTTCTCCTACACCTCTATTCCTCACTCACTTGTCATGCACTACACACGAAAGGAAATGCGTGTCGGTTGCCCGACAACACGACCTCTTTTATTTTAGTACATTTAACTGTTTAACAAATTGTTTTACTTCATTAATGTCAGCAAGTCTAGTTATGTGATATTTAGATAATGCTTTTACACATTCTTCTAAACCTTCTCTTGTAAAGTCACTACCTTTAGACGATACTTGTAAATCACTAACCCATATACGTTTTGGTTCTTGTTTGCCTAACCACTCTAATGCAGGTAAGTCAACAATATTAGCTCTACCACTGTATGTGTTAAGATATTCTTCATTAACACGTCTACCATTTCTAGCAATAATACGTAAGTCACCTGAACTACTCATACCATTGTACATAGCAATAGTAACTGCAGGTACTTGTTGCATAACTTCAAGTATATCTTCACCACTAAAGTGCATAGAACCTGAAGCGTCTATGAGAACAGTACCACCATATACGTTATGCTTACGAGAAAATATTTTCTTGTCTACAACATAACGTTGTATTTTGTTAGGGTTTGTACCATAATCTTTTGCTATACGTGTATAACCTTGACGTAACTTATTAGATAAATTGATAGAACATTGTGGGTTATGTACTTTAAGTGTACCCCAATTAGGTGGTGTTCCTGCTTGTTTCATGTCATACAATTTTTTACGTACATCTGCTTTGTTACGTTGGTCTAATGCTTTCAATGAATTAGTATCGTTTATACCTGCTTCTTCGTAAAGCTCATCTGTATCTAAATAACTATCCTCATCTTTTTCATCAGCAAGTTTTACTTCTTCTAACTTAGCTTTTTGTTCAGCAGATAGAAATACTTCTTCTTCTGTAGGTCTTTCACTGAACATTGATAGTATGTCAGATAAATCTTTAGCATACTTTTTAACACGATTGAATGATATGTTTTTTGTAATTGTACTTGTGTTTTTATTTGTAACAATCATCACTCTATGAAACCAATATGTTTGTTCTATTACAAACTCTAGGTCTTTAATACGTTGTGCAGTTAAAGTATGACTATCAATCATATCTTGCATAGCAATCAAAGTAGCTTCTAATTCATGTGACAAAGGGCTATTGTAGTTTCCTACATTGCCTTTTCTTGTTGCAAGATAAAGTCTGTGACTAAGCCAACTAGACTTTTTCTCACGTAAGAACGCAGCTGCGATACACCATTTAAGTATTTCAGATACGCTACCTTTTTCTACAAGTTGTCTTGTGAACATTTGTACTTCGTTAATACATTTATGTGGCTCACTCATAGGAATACCATGCCATGTAAGCAGATGATTTATTCTTATTTCTTCAAGCAGATGAACTGCTTCTTCCATAACACCTTGCTTTAATCTACCCATAGATTTGGGTGACCATTTAACATGTCCTAACTCGTGTCTACGAACCATACGACCATGTTGCAATCCACATTTGTGACAGTTGTCATCTAGTGGAACGTACATTTTTTTGTTGGTCATATCTGTACGAGGTCTTTCAGTTTCCTCAAAGACTTCCCAATCGTTTTCTCCTGTAACTATTTCAGGAAATGGTCTGTGTTGCATTATTCCTCCTCTGCTACTTCACCATGATACAAATTGACTTGTGCGTTATCACCAAATTCTAATCCCTCAAACACAACTGTAACTTCTACACCTGTATCAAGATGAATAGTTTGTGGTCTTTCACCAATGTTAAAATCTGCGTTAGAAAACGCTTCATTTATTTCATTTTTTGTGAGTATTCTTGTAGATGATATAGACCAATGTCTTTCATCTACAGAACTTTCACCTATGTGATATAAGTAGCTCATTCTTCTATGTTAGATAGCTTGATAGCGTCAAGTAATTCTTCACTTCTATCACCGAATACTAACTGACCTGCTGTATCCATATCCATAGATAACTCATCTGTAAGTTTAAAGAACTCTAACCATTTACGAATAGAAATACGTTCAAACTCATCATCTATAGTAGATGTATCGTTTATAACATCTCTCCAACTCTCAGGAAATTTCTCAAGTGCTTTAGGGTGAATACTATCTACGTTAATAGAGATAGGAAACCTATCCTTAACTGCTTGTGGCAAACTCTCAGGGTCTGCATTAGAAGTTGCAATTACTTGAAACCCCTCTGCAGGTCTAACAGTTTCTTTTTCTCTGTTGTTGAGAGTGATACCTGCAATAGTTTTGTCATCAAGTATTGCATGTAAGAAAGTCATTGCGTCTGGTGAAGCGTGGTCTATCTCATTGATAACCAATCTACCACCATTACGCCAAGCCTGTATAGCAATTCCGTCATGCCATACGAACTGTTGATTTTCTCCTATCTGATAATATCCCATAAGGTCTGCACTTGTGCTTTCCTCTGTAAGTGTAATTTGATACACATTTGGGTCACCATTGATGTTCAATGGTACGTTTTCTTTCACTGCTGATTGTGTCTTACCTGTCCCTGGGGGTCCGTATAAGAGTACTCTATCAGTTTTACCAATAACGAGTTGGGCTAATTCCCAACATGTTTGTTTTTTACTCATTTGTTATTCTCCAATCGGTACAAACCTGCAATACAAGTCCACACCATTTTTTTCATTTTTTCTTTGTCGGCACTCAAAAGACCCTTTATCTTTTAAGTGGGAAATGTTTTGTTGCTTCATATGTTGTATGTTTTGTACAACACCACTACTCCATCTCTCTTGTGTAGCGATTACATACCACGTGTTAGGATTGTTTAACAACACTATAACTTTGTCATGTGACAGAATTTTAGGTTGTCGCCCACCACGTTGTGTAGTCGCAGGTGGTTCTTTACGAACCATGCCGTCAGGTAACATATAATCACCTTTCCTTTCTTATAGATAGCTTGTAACACACAAGTCTGAGACAACTAACTTCGTGTATGCCTCGGCTCGTTATCATACTTTGACTAGTCTGAGCGAGAGGTTAGTTAGTTCTATCTTATGTGCTACAAGCTACCTACAACTCAATCGCTTGAGTTATGGTACAAAACTATTGCTAGTTTTGTGTAGATAGCGTTTCTATACACAACATGTGGATATTTATATCGTTGTTATGTATAGCTTACGTGAACTATTGCTAGTCCACAATTTTATTTTGTTTCGTATCTACCCCAAAAGGTATATACTCCACCTACGCAACGTGCTGCAAACTTAAAGCCGTCAGCTTCATAACGTTTGTTGTACTGTTTGGCTCTTGTCCAAAACGTGCCGTTACTTTTTCTAGTACCATTTTTGTTAGTATTTTTAGGCATAATTTCAAGACACACCCACATAAATGGTGTTTCTTTTAACATGGTATCCCATTTTCGTTCTACGAAAATAGTCTGTCTGCCTTTACCAAATGGATTTGATTTTGGCAACGTAGATAAGGTTGTACCTACTTTTATTTGCATATTTTTTCCTCCAATCATGCTTTAGTACCTTAGTGCCTACTATATGCGTTGAAACAGGGCATGTTGTTAAACATACAATAGACACTAAGCTATGCACACACTTTTGTGTAAGGGAGTACACGTGTATGCAGTAGCTTTTACCTGTTGGGTTTTATGCGTTTCCGATAAACTTTTTCGTTGATAACAACATTGTCATTATCTGCAAATACTCGTTGCGTTGGTTTATTCGTATCCCCATACGTTATTGTTGTTTTACCAAACGCTCTTGATACAGCTATTACGGGAACGCTTTTATGCCCAATAGTAATAAGTTCATCTTTTTTATCAACGTTTTTTGCATATCGTGAAATACCTTCATTGCAACTCACAACGGCTCCTCTCTATTTATTATTTAATCCCCTTAATAAATTAAGGGGTTAAATTATAAATTCTTTACCCACGCCATAAATTCGTCTGAAAGACCTTGTTCTTTTTCAATACGCCTTTCCATAAAGTATAGCCATACACCAAATATAAGTGCCATGAACATTACGCCACCCATAAATGCAATGATAAGACCTTGTACACTTAACATTATTCCTCCCTTAGTTCTTTTAACATGTCGTTTATTTCATCTACATTAACTAATTCATTATCGTACTTTACTTTGTCGCCTGTCATAGTTATATCTATATCCTTAGTAAATGCAATAAATTCTGCATAATCTTTGCAATCTTTTGCAATATCATACAATCTTTCATTGTTATTAATCCACAAAGAAACATTCCATGTTTCATAATTAGCCCAACCATTATATTTATTTTCTTGTGCGTGTTTCTTTTGGTCTACGCATTTTATAGATTGGTTTGTTTTTACTTTAGCTTTCATTACTCCTCCTCCTCTGATAAATATTCATCTTCGCAATCATCACAATAATTACCTTTCCAATCAACAAGTTCTTTATAGTTTTGCTCTGTAAAAAAACTTTTTACAATATCTTTTTTTGTGTATTCAGTTTCTAATTCAATTTGCACAAAATCAGTTATTGATTGAGAGTTCAAAAGTCCAATATCAAAATGAAAATCAATTTCAAACTTTGCTACAACTTTATGATTACATTTATCACTTATCTTTTGTATTTGTTTTTCAGTTAAGGGCATTATTCCTCCTCTTTTTTTCAGGTGTACGTGGTGCATCATATGACACACCATTGTACACTAATCTATATACAACGACTTCTTGAATTTATCAAGGTCGTATGTACGTTTTTTTCGTTTATGTATTCGTTTTACTTCCTCAAATAACTCACTTCTATAACCAAACTCTTCTTTTGGAAAAGTAAAGTTATATCCTTTGTGATATCTTGGGGAAGTTTTGTCGTGCTTTGTCATAAGTTCCTCTTACTAGATTGCTTTTTAACTGTGCGATAATTACAAGAAAAACATTGCACCATTACAAGTACACTGCTTTTGACATTGCTATGTATGCCTACACGTGCATAATTGTTTTGTCTACAATTATCGCATAACATGTCATTATCGTTTCCACTCACACGGACACTCATAAAATCTCCTAACTAATTATTAATTAATCCCCTTAATAAATTAAGGGGTTAATTAATTACTTGTCGTACGGGTACAAACCATTTTCTCTTTTGTAGATTTCGTATTCATATCTTGACCTATGAACAGTACACATATATTTTTCTGTACATCTACAATAATAATTCTTTTTTATATAAACCATTTAACAATCCTCTCTTAAACATTCTGCGTTTAATTAATTAACTTACTAACGTACGACTACCCAATAGTTCTTCGCTATTGTACAAGTCAATGCAGTTTTTAAACACAAGCCACGCATAAAACAACTCATCTTTTACGCCCTCGTTAAAGCACTCATAATCGCAATACCAAAAGTCATTATGCTTTATGTAAGGTATTTCTAATTTAACTAAACACATGCAACACATATTTTTTACTCCTCAAGTACAAAAACATTTTCATGTCCGTACTTTTTGTTTAATCTATTTAATTCTTTGAGAAACTTTTGATTAGTTTCATACCACCTTAAATTTCCATAATCAAATTCTTTTTCGTGAAAAACTTGAATACAATATTTTGGTTTTGTCATTATCTTTCCTTTTCTTTAGAACGGATATTTACAGTATTAATATACAGTTAATGTATATCCTACACCCACCCATTACAGGTAGGTGCGAGATAAACACTAAGCGTTTGCTAGAGCTTTCTTTTTTGCCCATACCTTTTTCATACGTGCAGACCTAATAGCAGTTAAGCCTTTAGCTGTTATGTGTGTAAGAGTAGGGTTTTTTGATAACTCTTTTATCATATCGCTTACATCAGCGAAGTTTTTACTCATAGGTGCAACAGTGTTGGATTTATTCAACTCTTTTACATCTGTAACATACGCATTAGACACGAAATATTCCTTAGTTTCTTTGTTTTTAACTATGAAATAGTTAGGTAGTATTTCGTTTTTGTCATTACGTACGTTATGTACTTCTGTTGTGTCGTTAGACAGAACTTTACTCATTTTATTTTTCTCATTTCTTGTATGTGTGTACACTTGGACACACCCCACATACATAAGGCATATCCACCTGCACACGCAGGTACACGTTGCTGAAACGTGTTTTAGCTCCACTCGTAAGAGTTCATGCTTTGTTTTTTTCAATCAGCATAGGGTATTTAATCCCCTTAATACCTTAAGGGGTTAAATATCCTAGTCATCAATTTCGCCATAATGATTTTCAATTGTAAGCAAGACATTTTGGATAATGTCCTCACTCGCACTACATTTACCAATAGTAGTTTCTACTACATTAGTTATGTCATTACGTATGTCGCTTACTTCATTGTCATTACTTTGAAAAAACTGTTTAGCTCTTTCCTCCATAATTTTTTTCTTTTCTTCTTCAGAAAAGCTCATCTCGGCTCCTTTCTCTTATAGGGATTTAATCCCCATACTCTGTATGGGGTTAAATACCCTAATCATTTTCACAAATCAAACAATCCTCTTGCGCGTGTTCTTCACAAAGAATTATCAACATTTTTGTGCATTCAAACATTACGAATGTTTGCATTCTGCGTGATACGCAGGTAGGTCGCATTCGGGACAAATTTCAATCATTTTTTTCTCCAATCTCTCTAGGGGTTTTATACCCCCTACTTAAGTAGGGGTTAAAACCTCCTAAAACCTAGGGTCGTTAGCCCAACTCTTGCGTATAGCGTTATCACGTGCAAAGTCTTGAGGGTCATATTCCACCTCAACCTCTACCTCGCAATATATACACGCGAAACCTTGATAGCCTGCACATATACATGAGTTCATTGGGTCTTTGTAGCCTAAAGTCATTTTCTCAACCTTTCTCACACGGATTAATGTATTTAATCCCCTTACTAAAGTAAGGGGTTAAATACTATTACCTCTCGGCAATAACCACTACATCTAGTGGCTCATTGGGAAACCACAATATATGGTGTATCGGTCTACTTTCTATTCTATAAGAATAGTCTAAGAGTTTCAGATACTTTCAAAGAACTTAATACCACTACATATAGTGGTGTTTAACTTGCATACCCCTATATCTAGGCACACATGATTATGTACACAAGCACATGACATACATGCCTATACATTATGCCTACGTACACTACCTGCATACGTATTACACACATGCGTTTGACCTACAGGTCTTAATGTGCGTACCCCCACCTGTATATATGTAAGTACTAAAAAATATTCTAGTAAAACATTGTAAAGGTAAGAAGACAGTAATTATAAGGAGTTTTGCCTTCTCAGACATAGCGGGCTAGTAAGGGAGAGAGAATTATGATTGGAACTTTTAGTTAATCCTTGAGTACTAGGTTTGTGTTACTGCTATATACTTCTACGTATCCCTAGCTTTCAGCACCCCGATTGCTACTTCACTTGTAACTAATTACTTGTTCCCAATGTTTGTAATTTAAAGTATGTTACCATATAATTATCATTACACAAATCTTTACAAAAAAGATAGGAAAATATGTCTAAGAAGATATGCCACGCTACTAACTGTAGAAAAAGATTAACAGCTAATAAATCAAAGTATTGTTCTACAGAATGTCAACGTAGACAGTATATGAAAGAATATAGACATAATAAAAAACAAGATAAACCTATTAATTCTAAGTACTCAGCGTTAACACCTATGAAAGGTAAACATTATCAAGAGTATGTAGATAGTGGTTTAGCAGATAAAGTTATGAATAGTGAGTTAACAGCTACTAAGGCAGCAGAAGTTATTGGTTGCCCAATAGCAACTATATCTAAAATGAACGCTGCTTACCAAATAGATTTACAAAACAAATTAGATGCAGAAGGTTGGCAAGTATCTACTGATGCACAAGCAGCACTAGAAAATTTCTCTGCATTTAGAAACAAATACTTTGCTACTGAAACAGGAGAGAAGTATGAAACTGCTAACTTTCATGAAAACTGGATAAATAAAATTTTACATTCTATAGAACATGGTGAGGAACTATTAATACTATCACCCCCTAGACACGGTAAAACAGAATTGTTAATACACTTTGCTGTATATCAAATATGTAAAAACCCTAATACAAGAATTATGTGGGTAGGTGGTAACGAAGATATTGCTAAGAATGCTGTGTCTGCTGTTCTTGACCAACTAGAAAGTAATGAAAGATTACAACAAGATTTTTGTGAACCTGGTAAAAATTTTAAACCTGATAATCGTTCAGGTAAGATGTGGGCATCAAATCAATTTACTGTAGGAACTAGAACTGTACCTGGTATTAAATCACCTACTATGGTTGCTGTAGGTAAGGGTGGAAAGATATTATCTCGTGACTGCGATATTATTATTGCTGACGACATTGAAGACCATCAAACAACTATGCAACCTGGTGCAAGAGAAAACACAAGACAATGGTGGACAACTACTTTGTCATCTCGTAAAGAGGAACATACTGCTGTAGTAGTAATTGGTTCAAGACAGCACCCTGATGACTTATATCATCATCTACTTAACAATGATGAGTATCAAGCTATTGTAGAAACAGCACATGATTTAGAATGTGATTTACCTGAAGCCTCAAATGAAATGCATATAGATTGTATGTTGTGGTCTAGTAAACGTTCACATAAATGGTTGATGTCAAGAATGAAAGCTGCTGAAACTACAGGTGGTAGACAAATATTTGAAATGGTTTATTTTAATCAAGCCTATGTACAAGGAACACAAATTTTTAATCCTGATGCTGTTGATAGTTGTAAACGTAATGAATTAATAGTTGGAGATATTCCAAAACAATTACAACTTGTTGCAGGACTTGACCCTTCATCATCAGGCTATCAAGCTGCTGTATTGTGGGGAATAGATACTTATAACTCAGAACTTTATCTTATAGACATAGACAATCAACAAGGTGGTGGTGTTAAAGCTGCTAATCAAATTATTAGTGATTGGTTTCATAAGTATGATTTATCACATTGGATAATAGAAGAAAATGGATTTCAAACTGCTATAAGACAAGATAACAATATAAAAGAATTTGTATTAAGAACAGGAATATTGTTACAAGGACATCTTACAGGCAAAAATAAACATGACCCACTATATGGTGTAGGTGCAATGGCAGAATTATTTGAAGCAAATAAAATTCATTTACCCTATGGCAATTCGGAAAGTCAAGCTAAAATAGATAGTTATAAAAGACAATTAGTGTACTTTGATGGTAAACCTGTTTCTAGTAGAAACAAGCATAAAACTGATATAGTTATGGCAGGTTGGTTTCCTATGAAGGTATTTAGACGTGTTCAAAAAGAACACTTAGCAGAGGTAGGAATGGAATACAATCCAAGTTTTAGTGGTTATAATATAACAGAGATGAATAACGCACCATGGCAATAGATTTAAATCAAAAGTCAGCACAAGAAGTAATTGATGCAGCACAAGAATTAGTTGCAGGTTCTCCTAGTGATACTAGACAAATAAATAAATATAGAATTAAAGCTATCTTAAATGGTGGTTCTGATGGTATACGTGCTTTATTAGGCAATACAATGGATACTGCAGATGCAGATTTATTACCTGCTCCAAACCTTTTACAATCAGGTATAGATAGACTTGCACAAAAAATATCAGGCATACCACAAGTACGTGTTGATGTAATGAATAATAATTCAAGTGACCGTGCAAGAATACGTGCAGAAAAATTAGAACGTATTGTTTCATCTTATGATGAAAAACAAAGATTAAATTTACAATTAGCACAAGCTGCTAGATGGCTACCTGGTTATGGATATTGTGCTTGGGTTATTACTAGCAAGATGGATAAAAATGGTTTTATATATCCTACTGCTGAACTTCGTGACCCATATGATACATTTCCTGGAAACTTTGGTGCAGACCAACAACCACAAGAGTTAGCTGTATTAAGAAGTGTACCTAGATGGAAACTTGCTCAAATATATCCTGAGTATCAAAATGTTATATTAAAACCTAATGAAAAGAAAAAATCAGGTGTAGGTAATACAAATACATCTCTTATAGGATATGACAGAGGTAATACTCAATCAGCAGATTGGGAAGACAATACAGGTCAAGGTGTTGATGTTATTGAATATTATGACATTACAGGTACTTATATAGTTTATCCTGAAACAAGACAACTGTTTGATTACATACCTAATGCATTAAGCACAGTTCCTTTTGTGTTTATGAAAAGATTTAGTTTTGATGAACTTAAAGGTCAATACGACCACACAGTAGGTTTAATGGCTATGATGGCAAAAATAAATATTATGTCAGCTATAGCTATGGAAGACGCTGTATTTACAGAAACAAACATTTCAGGTGAATTAGAAAGTGGACAGTATCGTAAAGGTAGATTTGCTGTAAACTATTTAGCTCCAGGTACACAAGTAAGTAAACCTGCAAATAATATACCTTATCAATTATTTCAACAAGTAGACAGATTAGAAAGACAACTAAGACTTGTTGGTGGTTACCCAGTAACAGATGACGCACAATCACCTGCAAGTGTTGCAACAGGAGCAGGATTAGCTGAACTTAATTCATCTATGTCATTAATGATTAATGAATATAGAGAAATAATAAAAGTTGGTATATCTGATATGGATAGTAAAAGATTAGAACTAGATGAAATAGTATCTGCAGAAATAGGTCAAGAAAGTAAACCTATGGCAGGTTATTTTAATGGAACATCTTTTTCTGAAAATTATAAACCGTCAACTGATATTGGTGGTGACCATAAAACTAGACGTATTTATGGTGTTATGGCAGGATTTGATGAACCACAAAAAATTGTTACAGGTTTACAGTTGTTACAAGCAGGTGTTATTGATGTTGAAACATTACAAGATAACATTGATGGTTTAGAAAATATAGCTAAAGTACAAGAACGTATTAGAAAAAATAAAGCAGAAAACGTTTTATTTGAAAGTGTACTTGCTAGAAGTGCAGAAGGTGACCCTGCTGCTACTATGGCAGTTATTGCTGTATATGAAAATCCAAACGGTATGACTGAAATATTAAAACAATTTTATACTCCTGAAGAACCACAACTTAGTCCTGAACAAATGGCTATGATACAACAACAACAAATGTCACAAGCTATGCCACAACAACCACCATCTATGCAAGAAGCATTTGGTCTTGTATAATGACTTTTTCAGAAGATTTTATTGATAATGAGTTTTGGAGTTTAGTAACTGAAGAATATGGAGATACAACAGTTGTTGATTTCAATCAAGCATATGAAATACTACAACCTTACCCAAATATTTTTATAGTAATAATGGAGGATAATGGCAAAGAAACGTTCTAGAGGTGGTTATAGACAACCTAAAAATCCTGCTGCTACAAGTGGTCCAGGAGCATTATCTGCTAGAACAGATGGTGGTGCAGGAAGTAAAACACAACCTATAAGAAGAATACCAGGACAACAATATGGTGAAGGTAAAGCATTAGTTGACCAACAACAAGCTGCTCCATTACCTGTTGCTGCACAATCAGGTACACAAGGTAGAGGAATAAATATATTTGCACCAACCGAAAGACCTGCTGAACCAATAACAGAAGGTGCTATGTTAGGACCAGGAAGTCCTCCAAATCAAGCTATAGATGAAGATGCTAATATGTTACTAGCTGCTATGTATCAAGTATATCCTAGCTCAATAATATCGGAGATGATTAATCAAGGTAGTAGTTAATGTATTACCCTGACCCTGTATTTGAAGAAGATTTAGCTAAACAAAACGAAGCTAGAGATAGAAAATTTCAAAATCTTAAAAAGAATATGACGAGTGATGTTGCTCAACGTATGATTGCTATTACTCAAAAATATCCTGGTATGCCACAAAGTTTAAGTATATCCGCAGCATTAACTGGTGCTAATCCTGAAAGCAAAGCTATGGAAGATGTAGCAGATAAGTATGCAATTAATCAAGCTGAGTATGGTAAAAAAGTATGGGAGTTAGCTTCTACTGATGTTAATGGTGAATATTTATATCCTGAACATCAAGATATGACTTTAAATATAAGTAAAGCATTAAAAGGTGATGCTGAGTTAGGTATATGGGGATTACTTGCATTAGAAAGTTTTGGAGAAAAAATACGTATGTTAAACAGACAACGTAAGTATGTTGCTGATTTAATGTTTTATGATAAATTTTTACAAGAAGGTTACACAAAAGAAGAAGCACAATCTAATTTACAAATGTTTGTATCTAATACAGAAGTTCCTGATATTGGTAAAGATAAAAACATGTGGGGTGAATTACGTTCTTATGTAGACATGTGGGGAGAAGCAAACGAAAAAGCAGGAGAAACTGCATTTGGAGCTGCTTTTAGAGAAGCGTTAGAAGGTAATCCAGTCAACTATCAAAGAGAAGGTAGAAAATTTTTATTTGAAAGTATATTAGCAGAAGATGATGCAAGGTATCACAGACTTGTTGATATGGGATTATCTCCTGAAGATGCTAAAAAAGTATTTTATGAAAACATAGGTACACCTATTAGAGCTAACGAAGCACTTGGAATACAAGAATATACTTCATTATCAGACCCAAATAAAATTATGTTTTTTGAAGGACGTAAATCTGATTATGCACCAGGCAATAACATAAATGATATGTTTAGTATTTCTAATTGGTGGCGTAATAGTCGTGGATTAGATACAGGCGTATTACAACCTTATAGCCCTGGTAGAGCAATAACCTATCAAGTTACTCCTAGTGGTACTACACAAGCAAATATTATGTCAGGTCTTATTGATGGAGCTGCAATGTTAGCTGCAGATATACCATTAGCTAAAGGTATTGGTGCTTTAGGAAAACTAGGTAAAGGTGCTGTAACAGTTGATAAATTATTAGAAGCTAAAAATGCTGCAAAAGTTGAAGATTATTTAACTGCGTTTACTAAAAACATAGATGACTTAGAAGATAGCGTTGACCCATTTAAAGATAAAAAAATAAAAATATCAGGACGTAATGGACAATTAATTAGAAAGTTTTCTAAAGAACAAGCTCAAGATGTAAGAGCAGGGCGTAAATTATATAAACAAGCAGGTGTAATTGGTGGTACTAGAAAATCATTATTTAGAAATACATCACGTGATTTAATGAACTCTCCTTTTGGTAGGCAAGTAACACGTGCATTAACAGAAGAAAGTAATGTAGCAAAAATTATGACTACTCCTGGTTTTACAAATTTAAATTATCAAGTAGCTAAAAGAATTGCTGATGCAGATAATTACTTATCAGTTAGAGGTGTACTTGATGAATTGTTTGATACAGGTGTAATTACACAAGTACCAGGAAAACAATCAGGTATTACTAATGCTGTATTAAGACAATCAGCACAAGCAGGAAAAGAATTGTCACAAAGTTCTAATGTATTAAAACAAACTGCAGGTAAAGCTCTTACAGCTATAGGTAATGAAGATGCAGCATTTAGAAGTGCAGGTTCTTATTTAGCAGGTGGTGCTAAAAGAACAATTAATTTTCTTAAGAAACAACCATATGAAGGTGAAAACTTTGCAGAACTTATGGGATTTAGTGCAAATTTAAGAAGTGGATATAAACCATATTTTAATAAATTATTAAGTGTTACACCTGACCAAGGATTATCTTTTACTAATAGAGATGAAGCAGTACGTAATTTAATAGCACATATGCAAACTACAGGTTGGTCTTTTGATGCTATGAAACCTTATGTTGATGAACTTATAGATATTGCTGATGGTGATTTTGAAGCAATACAAACATTTGCATATCAACAAATATTAAGAGATGAATTTATTATGCAACAATCAGGTAAAAATATTGCAACAGTTAATATGGCAAAAAAAATATTTCAAGAAAACGGTGCTATTAGACAATATTTTATTGACAGTGTTAAAGGTGACAATATGCCATTTGTTGGTGATGTTGTAGAAACAGTTGTTGAAAGAGATATTAATGGTGACAAAATAGAAATAATTATTCCGTCATTACATTTATTAGCAGAAGCTGCTGATTTACATGCACCACTTGTAGATTACAGATTAATAAATAGAGCTATGGGTGAATTATTTACTACTTATGGTGATGAGTTTGAAGGTGGGTTAAAAGCTAATTTAACACATACAAGTAAAAATATAATTCAACTACTACGAGGAGATACAAATTTTAAAGGCATAATTCCTTCTAAAAATTTAACAGATGATGCATATACATTGACATTAGATTATATGACACGTAATTTATTTAAACCATTAGTACTACTTAGAGGTGCTTGGTTTGTCAGAGTATTCTTAGAAGAAAGTATGCGTATGGCAGCAGCAGGATTAGACAATATGTTTGTTCACCCTGCAAGTCATATGGTTTGGGCTAGGTCACATGGTCAAGCAGGCAAATTATCTAAAAGATTTTTTGGTGAAAGTGCAGGTGGAGTTGATAGTGCAAAGATTAGAGAAACTCTTGAATACAGAGAAGTAACTAACAGTAACTGGTCTGCAGGTGCATTAAAAGGTCAATACAATAAACAAAGTAAAATGGCTAGAGATTTTATTCCTTTAAATAAAGGAGCGCCTGAATATGTTAATGGTGTTGCTTTAGAGTTAATACAATTACGTAATGACCCTATTGCTAGACATTTAGCTGAAAATGGTTTTAATGATGGGTCTAAGGCGTGGTTTAGAAGTAAAGCTGCTTTACCTTTTAGAGAAGAATTAGCACGTATTGGTGGTAAAAAATATAAAAGTCTTTTAAGTAACACACAAGATATGGACGCATACTTAGCATCTGTTGAAGCACGTATAAGAATAAAAACAGGTGAACAATTAATAGAAGGTAAAAATTATATTGCAGGAGATAAATATAGTTATAAGTTTGGTATTTATGGTGGTAATCAAGAAATACGTGATGCTATATGGACAGGTAAAATGAATTTACCTGGTGGTTCTGCAGTAGAATTTATACCTGATGTTACAAAAGAATATAACAAAAAACATTTAGAAAATATATATAGAGGTTTATCTAAGTATCTAGATGAAGGACAAGAGTTTGGTGTAGTTAAATATTATAAACCACAAACATTAAATCCAACTGGAACACTTGGTAAGTTAGAACAATGGTTAGATAGTAAAGTTGATATAGCTTTCAAACATTTAATGACTAAACCAAATGCTTATTTATCTAGGTCTGTTGTATGGAAACAATATAGATGGCAATGGATTTCTGATAACTTTGGAAGTATGTCTGATGATTTACAAAAACAATTTATTAAAGAAGCTAAAGAAGCTAAGATACCTAAAAAAGTTATTGAAGAACTAGAAGGATTAAAAGGAATAGTATCTGCACAAAAAATAGATAACTATGATTTAGCTAATACACAAAGTAGAGCTTATGGTTTAGCTGCAACAAAAGAACTTTTATATGATGCATCTAAAAAACATTTAATATCTGATATAACTAGAAACATATTTCCATTTCCTGAAGTATGGTTTGAACTTGCACAAACATGGAGTAAGTTACTTATAGCTAATCCTTATAGAGCAAGACAAGCACAATTATTTGTAACAGGTGCTAGAGGTTCTAATGCTAATAGTTATGTAGGAGAAGGTTTCTTTGCACCTGACCCTAATGGTTCAGGTTCAGAAATGTTTGTATATCCAGGTTCAGATTTCTTAACTAAATCTATATTTGGTGAACAATCTGATGTACGTGTTGCACCTAAAGGTTTTGTTCAAGGTATTAACTTGTTAGGTCAAGGTTTTATACCTGCACCATTACCTTATGTAGGTGTTATTGCAGATAAAGTATTACCTAGACATGGTTTAGGAAATGAAGTTAGAGGATTACTTTATGGTGAGTTTGGACCTCCAAGAGCATCTGATGTAGTTCCTTTACCTGCATGGCTTAAAAAAATACAAGCTGCTGTTGGTGTAGGAGATGAAGCACAACAATTACGTGCATCTACAACTATTGATATATATAAATATGGTAAAGCTGTTGGTAGAGATAAAGCATTAGAAAAACAAGGTAAACTACAAAAATACATAGATAAGGGACTTACAGTAGATGAAGCGTATTTAGAGTATTCTAAATTTCAAGCATCTAAACTTTATTTATTTAGAGGTGTATCACAATTCTTTTTACCTACAGGTTGGACACCAAGATATTATATAGAAGATAAAAATGGTAAATGGTGGGGAACACAAGTACTTGCTCAAGAGTTTACTAAATTAGTTGATGAAAACGATAGCGATAATATAGCTGCGTTTAATGATTTTGTTGCTACATACGGTATAGAACATGGTTGGTTAACTGCACCTAAAACACAATCTAAAGTAGGTAGACAATCATTTACTAATAGGGTTATGGAGTTTCAAGCAAAACATAAAGAAGTGTTTGATAATTTAGATGTATCAGGATATTACGTAATACCTGATAGTCCATATGATGAACGTAATTATTCACAAATGTATGATGCATTTAATAAAGGTGACATAGAAACATTAGACCCTGAACAGTATCAAAGACAAGTAAATGACACATTAGGTTATTACAGATATACAGCTTTTAAAGAACAAGTAGAAGCTACAGGTGCTACAAGTACAGAAAAAACAATATTACTTAGAGTATATAGAAACTATTTAATAAAGGAATTACCAGGATTTCAACAAGATTATGGATTAATTAATCCAGTTAAATCAAAAGAGGTTTTACGAGAAATGCAAGATAAGTGGTTGTCAAATGATACAATAATGAGTACAGAGAGCGGTAAAGCATTTGCTGAGTTTAATCCTGTATGGGAACAAGCCCTTTCTATATCTGCTGAGTTATCACCTTCAGATAGTCCTGAGTGGTGGTTAAGCAGTAATGATGCAAAAGCTAAAGCATTAAGACTAGGAGTTGCACAGATTGCAAAGAAAATTATTGAAGACTATCCTGATTTCAAGTATGTTTGGATTGGTGTTTACAGTAGATTATTTAGAGATGATACAGAAATAATGGGTATTATAAGTGGATAAAATAAACGAATTATTACAAGAAAACTTTGGTATAACAGCAGACCAAATAGATAGTGCTGAAGCTAGACAAGCTCTTGGCGGATTTTATGACAGAGTAGTAACAGCTATTGAACTTGAAGACCCTACAATTATAAATTTTATTATTGAAGAAATAGAAGCAGTACAAGGACAAGCAGGTGGTGCAGGACTTGTTAATGAAAATGAAGTACAAAATATAGTAGATGAAAGTGTTAATCAAGCATTAACTCAATACAATCTTGACCCAAGTTTTTTAAGTGAACGTGGTTATTATGTTTATGACCCTGAAACTGGTGGATTAAAACAAGTAGAAGTAGCTAGTGCATTTCCTGATGGCTTTGCTTCACTATATAACATAACTTTACAACCTGAATTAGTTGCAGGATTACAACAAGATTTAATTAGAAGTGGTGTAGTTGAAGCTGATTACTTTGATGATGAAGATGAGTTTGGTCAAAAAACTGCAAACGCTTTATCTGTTGTTTTAGATTATGCAGATACAAATATATTTATTGATAAAGATAGTGAACAAGGTGAAGCACTTATAACAGAATATGGTACAGGACATTATGGATTTTTAGAAAATGAAAGCAGAGATATTATATTTGCTAGAGCTGTACTTGATTTAGCAGTAGAAGCATTAGGTAGAGATGTACGTTTACAAGAAGAAGCACAAGAAAAACTTAGAGATGAAGAAGCAACACAAGTACTTGCAGCACAATATACAATACCTACTTATGCAGAAATGGACGATACTCTTGATGAAATATTTAATCAGTTAGTACCTAGAGAAGCTACTGCAAAAGAAAAAGATAGATACGTTACTGCATTAGCAACACAGTATTCAACAAGATTTAAAGAATTACAAGCATTACAAAAAGCAGTACGTACTAAAAATATATTTCAAGATGCAGATATGTCAGTATCTTTAGAAGGCAGAGAACAAGTAGTACCTGAACAAGAATTACGTACAGATATATTTCAAATAACAGACCCTGAAGCTGAAGTAACTCAACAAATAGAACAAGATTTAGAAGGCGAAATGTCTGCTATTGAACAAGGTAATGCAGCTAGAAGACAACAAGCAGCATTAATACAAGCTATGATTGGACAGTTATAATGTCACGTGACCCTAAACAAGACCCTTATTATAATCCTGATTTTTCACCAGAAGTTAATGAAGTAACTAATGATTTTACTTATAAAAAATTTAATAAAAAACAAATAACTGGAGATGCAGTAATTATTAAAATGAATGATGGAATGAAAGATTTTGATGTTTTGTTAATACAAAGAAAAAGAGGTCCTCATCAAAATGGATACGCTTTACCTGGAGGTATTTACGAAGAAGGAATGGATACTATTGAAGACTTTATAGGTAGAGAAGCACTAGAAGAAGTGGGTTTACAAACAACAGATATTGTTGATAGTTATGATTTATCTCCTAAATTAAACAGATTTGACTGGGACGCTAGAGCAGGTAAAGGTGTTGATGTATACGGAAAAGTATTTGTAGTAGATAGTAATTTTATTCCTATTGCTTCTGATGACGCATTATCTGCAAAGTTTGTAAATATAAAACAAATTACAAACAAAAATATTGATTTAGCATTTGGTCATGCAGAATGGATACTTGATAGTTACAAAGGTAAAGATGGTTTGCAAGGACAAGGTTTTAATGATACTAATAAAAATAAACTGTTTGATATTGTAGAAGAAAATACAAAACGAAATCAAGAATTTATTGTAGAAGTTAATAAAAAAAGAGTGTCTGATAATTTTAATGCTATTGATTTATCACAAGATACAAATATTAGAAATACATTTGATGCAGAATTTGAAACAAATTTTCCACCTGACCAATTTGAAGGTGAAGGACCAATAGAAACTACACCATTTGATGAACATATGGCAGCAACAACAGATGCTGAAATAGCAGAATGGTATGGAGAAAAGTATGGTAAAGATTATATTACTGATACTAAAACTATGACATCTTCACAAATAAATAATATAAACACAGAGTTTAAAACAGATGTAGCAAAATCTTTTGTAGACGATACAGATGAAGTTGCATTGTCTGCTAGAGAATGGCTTAATGAAAACACATCAAGAGGTGTAGACCCTACAGCACAAATGGACGATACATTAAAAGCATTAGAACAATCAAACGCTGATATGTTTCCTGATGAAGTAATTGATACAATAGATAATATACCTGATGACATTGTTATAGATACACCTAATGCACCATTAAAAGGTAACCAATTAAAACAAGTATTAAAAAACAGATTAAAAAAACTTGCTATTGGTGGTTTAAATTATTTAGATATGTATGAATTAGGTTTAATTGGATATGCTGTAGCAGAACCTGCTGCACAAAAATTATTAGAACCAATAATGCCATACATTGTACCTGGATATAAAGCACCTAAAAATAATGAAAGTTACAAAGACCAAGTAATAGCTAATTTACAAGAAACAGCTAAAATATCCCCAACTGCAAAGTTAGTTGAAAACATGCCTGAAAAAACAGAGTATGAAAAACTTGATAATTTAGGGTATGGTTGGCTAGGAAAGATGTTAGATAGATGAGTGAAATAACTTGGGGTCCTAAAGGTACACAACTAATTGTAGTTGAAGGTGCTAAATCAGATGAAGAAGGTAACTTAGTAGAAGGTAGCCGTATGGATACTG
>Ga0181409_1000171_pt1 | contig 25461 bp, 43 predicted proteins | sample 32SPOviralmetaG_FD_130138 | JGI IMG/M metagenome (GOLD analysis project Ga0181409, IMG submission 130138) | Marine viral communities from the oligotrophic San Pedro Time Series (SPOT) site, San Pedro Channel, CA, USA - 32 SPOT_SRF_2012-05-30 | ecosystem: Environmental > Aquatic > Marine > Strait... | reverse complement strand
GGGGAGATTACCAAGAGAATGGTATTACGGTCTTAGAAGGCTTTAAAATGCGTGAAGTAAATTTAAAGAATAAATATTTGTTTTTAAAGATAATTATTGTATATTTACAGAGTAATCAGATAACGAGGAGTGAAACCTCAACTTAAATTAAAATAAAATGAACTATTTAGTACAACCTTCAAGTATCGTATCAAAAGCTATGAGTATAGACTCTTTTAAATCAATGGTAACTAAAGAGAAAGTTGAAAATTTTCAATTGTTTGAAATGGCAATAGAGATAGCAGAAGAATGGACAAACTCTTGGGATGAAGGAGATGGATTTGGGTCTTCAGATGGAACATATCTTTTAAAAGATTTTATTGATTCGGTTATAGGTTATTATGCTGAAGGATATAAAACAATATTCAATCCTTACTTAATGATAACTAAAGTTTAATATGAGTATCAATATAGGTAAAGAATGGAGATGGATGGATTCATTAAAAAAGGAAAAAAAAATGGAAAAAGTTAAAATTGGTGCAAGAGAGTACACTCCATTAGATTCAGTAGGGTGTTATTTAGATTCGGTTAATGGTATTGTATATCCTCAACTTATAGAAGGAGAAATATCCTTAGATTTTGAAGTCAGTTTATTTAATGAGGAATTATCTGCGGATTGGTATGAAGGTTTGTCAACTGAAGATTTGAAAATAGTAAATGATTGTTTAAATAATAAGCTATGAAAAATTGGAAACCAATCATAAAATACAATGACAAGTTTTTAGATAAAGTTGGGTTGTTTATGAAAATCGGTGGAATATCTCTTTTTCCATTCATTATTATAAGAAAATACTCTTGTAGATACCTGAGAATTATTAATCACGAAACTATTCATTTTCAACAAGCATTAGAATTGGGTGTAATTCCATTTTATATAATTTATTTATTAGAGTGGTTATTCAAATTACCTTTTTATGGAGCAAAAGCGTATTACAATATTTCATTTGAAAGAGAAGCTTATTTTTTTGAAAAGGATTTACAGTATTTAAAAAGAAGAAAAAGATATAACTGGATAAATAGAATTTTAAAATAATTATGAAAGACACAATCAAAAACCCCGAAGAACTTTGTGCAAAGAGATTTGGCAAAGCTGAAACTACTTTGAGTATAATGGAAAGTAAGATAGGTCAAACATCTATTTTTCTTAACGATATTCATAGTTACCTTCCTCACGATAGGAAAGTCAATGGTTTAATAACAGATATTATCATACATACTCAGAGAATTTTAAGGAATGTAACTGATTTACAAAATAGAATTAAGGATATTAAAAACGATAACAATGTCGAAGATTATTGATAAACCAAAAAGATATAGATTTCAAATTCAATTTGATATTATGTCGGACAATGAAATGGATGCTTATAAAATAGCTACAAAGCAATTAAAGAAAATAATAAAAGTATCTAACAAAGATATTATATATATGGCTTATACTCCTTTTGCTTCTGTTAATCAAGAGGAAATAAACATATCTAACCTAAAATACCAAAATGATGGCACAAAAGAACAAAATATCTTCTCTTAATAAATCTCATTTGGAGAAAATAGTTGAAAAGTATATTGAAGATAGAAAAGCAGTTTTTAATGATTCTGAAAAAAAAGTAATTAATTTTTATAGTAATAAAATTGATTTAGGTTTTAAAGAGATTGGTGGATGGACTGAAACAAGAGTAGTAAATTTCTGTAAAGTTTATTCATCCAACTTTCAATCAACTCCTTCAATTTTTACTTATAAGAAATATTCGGGTAAGAAAATGGAACAAAAGCTACTCCAGTATAAAAAGGATTGTATTGTTTTAGATAGAAGTGAAAAACTAAAACTGGAAACTGAATGTCCTCATTTTTAGTTACTTTTATACCTATGGAGATAAGCGTTACTTTGTTTAGTGATGGAATGTTATTTGGGTTTACTCACTATGGTAAAAACGACAAAGCATTCGAATATGAATCAGAAGATTGGAATGAATTAAATATATATTTTATAATTCTCAAACTTTCTTTAAAGTGGTGGTAATGAATCGAGGTTATAAAAAAAAAGAATCAGCATATAAGATGACCTTTTGGTCTATGATTGGGTTGCTTATATCAATTTTAATAATAATCATAGCGGAACTTTTAAAATAATAAAATGGGAAAAATAAGCATTAAACAAACAAAAGACAGAGTAAAAGATTTACTAATTTCTAAACCTCATCTTAAAGATTGCGACAAAAGATTACTTGCTACTATTTGGTGGAAAGACACAATGGCATTAGGATATGACCCTTTATCTTTGAATACAACTCAATTTTTACATTTACTTGCTGAGGGAAAACTCACACGGTCTGAAAGTGTAAGAAGAAGTAGAGCCAAGTTGCAAGAAGAAGTACCAGAATTAAGAGGCAAAAAATACAATGACAGAAAAGGTCTATCAAAAGCAGTTCAAACTGAACTGGGATACAATTAAAATTTTGTATCTTAAAATAAATAATATTTTATAAAATAATAATATGAAACTTTTAAACCAAAATGGAAAACCTATTCCGAGAAAAGAGTTATTACCTCTTCTTCAAGATATGGTATTGTATCAAGTAGAACAAGGATACATAGGATACACAGAAAACAATAAGCTTAAATTTTATAGGGTTGATGCTTTAAATAAACCAGAAAATGCACAGAAAGTAACACATCAAAAACTTTTAAAACTTGTACTACAATAAATAATAATAGATATGGCAAATACAAAATGGAAAATAAAAAGACAAAATATACCTCATAAACCTTTCGTGATACTGGATGATAAAACAAACGAGGTTATTTGTGAAGTGTTTCATACATCAAATGGGGATTCAGAAGAACTGGCTAAAAAGATAGTGATGACACCTTTTATGATTGAGTTTTTAAAGGCTCACTTAAAGAGTTTAAAGAAAATATTGGGTGATGATTCACCAACTAAGGATGCTATTAGTTCTATATCTGCTATTTTCGACCATCTGTAAAATAATTATTTTTTAGTTTTTTTTTGTTTTAAACAATAAAATTTGGGGCTTGATGCCCCTTTTTTTTTATCTTTGAGTGTATATAATGCCTTAATTAGATATGTTTTTATGAAAAAAGATTACTCAAAAGCAATAGTTTGGCTTGTTATTTTTATTTTAACTTATTTGATTTGGAAGAATTTAATTGAATACATAGTTAGTTTAATAAGATGAGAAAAATAAAATACTTAGTGGTTCATTGTTCTGCTACTCAAGAAGGAAGACACATTCCTACTGAAGAAATTAAAAGATGGCATCTAAAGAGAGGATGGTCAGATATAGGATATCACGCAGTAATAGAGCTTGATGGCTCAGTACACGATGGAAGACCAGAAATAAGAATAGGTGCAGGAGTTAAAGGATACAATAAGAATTCACTTCATATATGTTATATAGGTGGTTACGAAGCTAAAAAGAAAAATGGAAAATGGGTTTCAAAAGATACCCGAACTCAAGCTCAAAAAGATGCCTTGAGAGATATGCTTGAATACTGGAAAAACCTACATCCTAACGCTGAAGTATTAGGTCATAGGGATTTTCCTAATGTTGCTAAATCGTGTCCTTGTTTCTCTGCCAAAGATGAGTACAAAGATATAACTGATAGATTCAAACATTTGGATTTTAATGAGGACTTGTAACATTAGATATAGTCAAGTAATGGATGGGGGGAATGGGATTTTACCATTACGAACCAAGCAAGAGTTTTTTGATGAGGGTAAACAAGAGGCTTATAATTTAGCTAAATATTATAATGTTAAAGAAGATAAGGTTTTAGAGTTTGGTTGTGGAAACGGAAGAATATTGAATTATATCAAAGCGAAGGAAGTTCACGGTGCTGATATTAATAAATATTATTTAAAACAAATAACGGATACTAATATAACTACCCATTTATATAATGGCTCTTCTATTTTAAAACCTCTTTATTTTGATTTTATATATTCCCAACGAGTTTTTCAACACATAGAATATGATTTAATTACAAATATTTTAAAAAATCTGTATGCTTCTTTGAACTTTCAAGGCAGTATGAGAATTCAATTTCCACAAAATCCAAGTCCGTATTTTATTAAAACAAATTCAAATTTTAGTAATAATATTAGACTGTTTACTATCTTTGATATTGAGGAATTATTTGAGGAAGCTGAATTACCTTTCAAAGTAGAAGAAGGAAATTTAATTGGTTACGGAGAGGGAGGTAAAATAAAACCTAAAAGAAACGTAGAATTTTTTATAACTGTAACAAAATGATTTATTGGTTTACTGGTCAACCCGCACAAGGAAAAACAGTCTTATCTCGAAGACTTGAAAGATATCTAAGAAATAATTACCCAAAGAAAAAGGCTTACATAATTGATGGAGATGAATTACGGTCTCTAATTAACAACAAAGATTATACCGAGCAAGGAAGAAGAACTAATATGAAAATAGCTCAGGGAATTGCTTCCTATTTACACAATAAAAATTTTACCGTACTGGTTGCTCTTGTTTCTCCTTATAGAGATTTAAGAGAAGATTTTAAAAAACAATGGGGTGAAAACATAAAAGAAATATTTATTCATTCTACACGAAAAACAGAAAGAGACCATTACCGAGTATCTAATTACCAAGAACCTTTAGATAACTTTTTAGACATTGACACTTCGTTTGATGATATTAATGAAAGTTTTAACAAATTAAAAAAATTATTAGAGTTATGAAGTATTCACTATTTATTGGAAGATGGCAACCTTTTCACGAGGGTCATATGTGGTTAATTAACGAAAGGCTTAAGTTGGGTAAAAATGTTTGTATAGCAATTAGAGATGTAGAAACAGATGAAAATAATCCTTATCCACCAGAAAAAGTAAAAGCAAATATTGAAAAAGAGTTAAAAAGCTTAATAAAGAAAAAGAAAGTTAAAGTTATAATAATACCTGATATCGAAAGCGTAAATTATGGTAGAGGAGTGGGCTATTCTATTGTAGAGCATTTTGCTCCCAGAACTATAATGAATATTAGTGCTACCGAAATTAGGGCAAATCTTAGAAAAAGCGGTGAGTTATAAAGAAACATTAGTCAAGACAGTCATATGGAGAGTATTAGCTACTTGTATTACCATATTAAGTGGTAAGATTATAAGCGGAAGTTGGACTTTCGGTTTAGCGGTTGGAGGGTTAGATACGGTATTAAAGACTATTACTTATTTTGGATACGAATTGAGTTGGGAAAAGTATTGGACAAAGTTCAGGGCTTATACTTTTAAAAAGTCAAAATGAGTGTAAAAAAAAGCTTTATAAATAAGTATAATAATCTTACTTTATTCGATTTCGCTCATATTCCTAAATGTGCAGGTCAATACTTTGCTGAATTTTTTAAATCGGATTCACAAATTAATATGTTAGGTCATATAAGGGATGGCAAGAAAAAAGATATGCCTCTAAAAAGGCTACATAAGTTAAATAAATTTACAATAATAAGAGAGCCTCTTAGTAGGTTTGAATCTTATTTAAATTATTCCTTAGAATTCGGATACTTTCAAAAATACTTTCCTTACGATTTATTAATGGAAAAAGATGACAAAGGGTTTGATTTGAATTATATGGTAAATCAAATGAGTGATGACTTTATAGTCAAAGGAGAGGGATTGTTTAGGAATTACACTTTTTGGACGGAAGGAATGGATTATGTATTTACTATCCATCAATTTGAAAAAATATATGAAATATTAAATGAAAATTTTAGGGAAAAACTTAATGACCCAAAAGCTAAAATGTATAAAAACAAGTCTTCTAAGCATTGGGGTTCTTTTGATTTGAGAACCAAGACACGATTAAAAAAACTCTTTCATAAAGATATTGTCATTTTTAACAAGTTTGACAATCAACCATTCTAAAAATTGCATTAATTCTTTAAATGTAATATCTCTGTTGTAAATATACATAACTATAATTATTATTCTTTAAAATAATTTTTTGATATTTGTTTTGTATATACAAATTTAAATCATATGAAAAGAGACAATCTACTTCTACTGGGAGCTATCGCTTTTGGTTTATACTATTTATTAAAGAGAGATAAATCTAATAATCAAGATACTCCAGTCGTTTCTGAGGCAGATAAAGATATGGATGATGTAATGAATGGAGATTCTCCAAGTACTTTAGATGGCAAAAATATCAACTTCACTAAACAAGATTTAAGAACAAAAAATAGAAGTATTAGACTTACAAGCAAAAAGCTTGGTATGACGTTGGTGTATAATAAACCATATCGAGGTGGGGCAAGACCGACTTTTGATATAGAAAAAAGGTCTAACGCTTGGTCTCTTAGTGGGAAACCAAACGGTCTTAAGGTGAATACATATACTGCAATGATGCCAATGATTGGAGGAGGTAAAAAACTTCCTACATACAATATTGCACAAACTAATGATGTAATAGATTTTGTTTTCGCTAACCCAGAAGATTGGTCAGCAGAATTTGGTAAATCAACGATAGTATCAAGGGATTTGATTCCGATGAACAGACCATTTTTCCCTTCTCAACCTGCGAGACCAACATTCAAAACATATGCAGTAAATACATTATAAGATAGAGGTTAAATTCTTATACCTTTAAGTAAATAAGAATACATTGAAAATTATAAATATGAAAAATAAAGGATTACTTGGATACGCTTTAGGTCTTGTTGGACTTGCAGTAACAGTTTATGTTGTTGGATATGCCTTCAAAAAAGGCTCTGAAGCAGGAGAATAAATGTTAAGGTTTGTTGTTTCTTTCGTTTTAGGTTTAGGAGCAACATTTCTTTTACTTAGTGCTAAAAAAATGAAGCTATCGAAAGATGGTGTTGGAATTACTAAATTTTTAATGAGTTTAGGATATTCTAAAGCTAATGCTTCTGGAATAGCAGGTAATTTATTCGTTGAATCTTCTTTTAACCCTACTGCAATCGGAGATAATGGAACTTCTTTCGGACTTGCACAATGGCATAAAAGTAGATGGGATAGATTAAATAGTTGGGCAGAGACAAATAAGTTAAACCCAAGTACATTTGAAACTCAATTAAAATATATTGATTGGGAATTAAATAATAAAGAAAAAAGAGCAAAAGAGAAATTGTTAGAAACAAATAATCCTTACGATTCAGCTTTTGCTTTTGCTAAGTATTACGAAAGACCTGCTAAGATTAGTGAAAAAAGGATGATTAAGGCACAAGAAATATATAACAAAATATGAGAGAAAAAACCACGAAAGATAAGATTAAAGAAACCCTAATTTTGGGAGCTTATATTTATGGTTTTTATTGGCTCGTTAAAAGTTTAATAAAGGATACCGCTTCAGAATAAAAGATATGAGAAAATTACCCGTAAATACAGATGATTGGTCAGGAAAATACAAAGGAAAAACACCTGCAAATACTGATGTAAATAAGTTTATGAACTATGTTGGGGATGATGATTTTTTTAATTTTACTCCCACGCAAAAAAGAGTTTATATGACTCAATCAGGAATGTACAAAGAAGCTCTTAAAAAAGGGAGTGTAGTAGGTGATATTGCACCAACTGGTATGCAAAGCGTTTCCGTTCCCAAACAAGATTTAATGGTGAGAACGCTTAATTTTTCAAAGGAACTTGGTAAAGCTATTGAAAGGAAACAGATTTCTAAAAGTCAATTTGAAGAGATTAGAGATTATGAAGATACCCTTAAAAATAGTAAAATTAGTCGAGAAGAAGCTCTTAATAAATTAGAAGCAAGGCTTCAATCCACAATAAAAAATAATTTAATGCGACATATGGATTCACCAGTCAAATTTGGAGACCCGATTAAAGATAAGAAGTGGATTATTTATGGTCTTATTGCAGTAGCGGGATATTTCGCATATAAAAAGTTTAAATAAAAGAAGATGAAAAAAAGGACAAAACAATTTATGGTAGTTGGAGCAGGTGTGTTAGGAGCATATCTTCTTTGGAAAAACTCTCAAAAAACAAAGTCAAAAACTGAAGCGGTAAAGCCTCAAGCAGTAAAGCCTCAAAAAGAGAAAAATATTGAAAAGGCTAAAGAAGTTGTGGCAGAAGTAAGTAAAGACCCTTCAGGATATGATAAGTTGGCTAAAACTTTTGAAGAATTGCTTAAAAAAAGAGATGCTGATGTTCAGGCTCAACTTGAAAAAACTCAAGAAGAGTTAAAAAAATATAAAGAACAACTTAACAAACAACCTGAACCTGCACCAAGCGTTGTTACTACACAATCTCAGCTTGAAGAAATAATGGTTTCTAAAGCTCAAGAAAGAGTCGATACAGAAGAAATTAAAACTTTAGAAGAAAGAGTATCTAATGAAACGGATTTAATTCAGAAACTTCAAGAAAAGCTTAAAACTATTGATACCTCAACTGTGGGTGGAAAAAGAAATGCTGAACTTATATTAGAAACAATTGAAAATGCGGAAAGAAGAAAAAGAGAAAAGGCTAAAAATATAACTACTATAATTGACATTGGGGGTGGAAAAACTGGTTATCAACAACTATTACCAATGCCTGAATGGACGTTAGAAGATTTGCTTGATGACACCAAAAGAATTATTATTCAGGATAGATTAGACCCTAAATATCCCAACACTTGGTGGTATGAATTTAACCCTATTGATTCAGATGTACCATTTATAATGAAGGGTAATTGGGTTGCTTGGAGTCCTAAACACCAAAAAGTTCTAAATGTTTTAAATAAAAATTTGGAAAATGCAGTATTAACAACCAGAGCAAAAGACCCAAGACGATACGATGTGAGGTTTTTTGCAAAACAAGGTACTGCCAAGCCAGAACCCGTTAAAACCGTTAATCCCGTTAAACCCGTTATACCCGTTAAACCCGTTAAACCCATAAGAATAACACCTGCGATACCAGTAACTAAACGAATCGTGTTTAAACCTACACCTATTGCAGTAAAACCTTTGGTTTTGGCAAAAATACCACAAGCAAATGTCGATTTTTATGATGGTGATTATCTTGTGAATTTACCAAAAGTAATAACTGTTGAGTTATCAAACGGTAGATTAGTTGAGCAAAATGTTACTGCGGGATTAAGACAATACTTTGAAAGTTTATCTCCATCTATGCAAGAGCAAGTATTAGATGATTATGGGATAGATGGATTTATACCTGAAGAATTAATAGCACCCTATCTATAAGTATGAAACAAAAAATTAGCGAAGACACATTAATAAAAATGATATGTTTAGCTTCAGCTATTTTAATTAGATTTATAATATGAGCGATAAAAAAGACCGTAAAAAGTTTAAAGACACCAAAGTAGGACAATTTTTACTGGAAAAAATTCCATCAGTTGTTGGAACTTTAGCAGAGGGAACTCCTGCGGGTAATGTTATTAAGGCATTAATTGGTGGTAGTGATGAGCTTAGTGCTGAAGATAAAGAAATAGCATTAAAAAAACTTGACCAAGAAATTGCAGAATTTGATGGTATAACTCAAAGATGGGTCGCAGATTCTAAAGGGTCAGTATTAACTAAAAATGTAAGACCATTAACTTTATTGTTTTTGACACTTGCGTTTGTTATAGGTTGGTATTTGCAAATACAAGAATTATCTGTTGTTAAAGAACTCCTTCAAATAGTATTTTTAGCTTATTTCGGAGGAAGGTCATTTGAAAAGACTAAAGGTAAAGCATAGTGAAAAAATATTTAATTGTTGGATTATTTTTAATTGGAGGGGTTTACGCAATTAAAAAATTATTGCCTTTTTTAAATATAAAAACTAAAAATCTTCAATTAGATTCTGAATCTCCTGATGATGTATTTAATGAACTTTTTGAAGAGAGAGAAAGGCTAATATCTGAAAAAAGAGAAGAATTACAAAAAGAAGATATGACTCGTTTTGGTTCTTATGGTGGATATGCAAGAAATAGTATTTTACAAGCATATAAAACTGGGATTTTAAACCAACAAAATAAATAAAGAATCACAAAGTGGCAAGATTAGTTGTATCTGATTATATAAGAAAACATAAAAAAAAAAGAAAAGGAGTTCACTCTAAAAGTAAATCTTCTAATATAAAAACAAGTAAAAATTATAAAAAAAAGTATAACGGTCAAGGAAAAAAATAAATTATGAATAAAAAATACATTATATACGGTTTAAGTGGGGTGGCTCTGGTTGTAGGTGGCTACTTTATTTATAAAAGAATGAACAGAAAACCTTATTTTGGGGTTGAACCATCTGATTCAAGTTCTTCAAGTTCTTCAAGCTCTTCAAGTTCTTCAAAACCCTCTAAGAAGTTTCCGTTAAAAAAAGGTAGTGAAGGTAAAGAAGTAATAGCTTTACAAAAATTCCTTAAAGACGAAGGTCTGGGATGGTTACTTGGTACTTTTGGTAAAAACAAAGACGGAGTTGATGGTAAATTTGGTAGTATGACTGAACAAGCAGTTAAAAATCAACAATCTCCATATACAAATTTTAAAACGATGTATCCTGATTCAAAGTATGGTGAAGTTTCAGAGAAATATTATAATATGTTTATTAAAGGCAAATACTAAAAGCTTTGGCTAAAAATAAGAACTTAATTTATATAGGAGTCGGAGCAGTTGTTGGAGCAACTGCTTTATTTTTCATTCTTCGTGCAGTTTTAGTTAAGTATAGAGTTATAAGAGTAGCTAAATATGAATGGGAAGGATGGGGCAAACCCTTATATAATAAAAAAGGTGAAAAAGTAAGAGGGGCATCTGATTTAGAAGGAGAAAAAGGATTTGCTCAAAGAGTAGCTAAATACTGGAAAGAAGGAACTGGCAAAGATAGAGATGGAACAGACGATGTAGCTTGGTCATCAGCTTTTATTTCTTACATAATGAAAAAAGGTGGAGCTAAAGATAAATTTGTTTACAACCAAGCTCATAGTAAATACATAAGAGATAGTATTGCAAATAGAAAAAGTGGAAAATATAATTCCCCTTTTGTCGGTTATCGATTACAAGAATATGCTCCAAAAGTTGGAGATTTAGTATGTTATCATAGAGAAGAGAGTAATGCTGATTTTTATGATAGAACTTCCGACTACAAATCTCATTGTGATTTAGTTGTAAAAAAAGAAAAAGACCAACTTGAAGTAATTGGAGGTAATGTAGGTAATGCAGTAAGCAAAAGAATTGTTTCTATTGACCGAAATGGAAAACTAAATGACCGTAACAAAAAATGGTTTGCAGTTATTAAAACCAATATATAAATGGAAACCCCCAACTAACTAAGAAGGGGGTTTTACGGACTAAATGGGAAAGTTTGTAATCAAATATAATCCAACCAATCTAAACAAACATTATTAATCAAATACAATAAAATTTACTAACTATTGTAAAACAAATTTAATAAATATTTTTTATCTTTGAAAATATATTTTTACGGTGGCGAATAAAAACTCAAATTTTCTTAAGTTCATAAAACTGGCATCTCTCGTCAAGAAAGTTGCTGATAAAAATCCTGAATTAAAAGAACGAATCTTAGCGGAAAGTGAGAGTAAATCAAAAAACTCTTGGAACAAAATTCAAAAATGGACTTCTAAAAATATATTTCCTGAATTTAAAACATTACCTCTTTCTAAAGTTACCTTAAAAAATGTAGAAAGTGCATTATCTTCATCAGGAGTCTCTAAAAAACAATCTTGTTTTAATGTTTTTAAAATACCAACTTCGGATTTAGTTGATGTAGAGCCATTTGATTTAGAGTTTACTTTGATGAGTTTTCCTCCAAATTTGCAAGTTGAGGTCGATTTGGATGGTAAAATTACAAGCGGTATAAAGCAAATTAAAAACTTTTCTAATATTGGAAACGGAGAATTAACCAAAGAAGTAAGAGAATTATATCCTGATTTAGAGCAGGTTCGTTTTGTTAGATTAAGAAAAAAAGGCAAAAAAGAGGGAGATAGAGGTAATTGCTCATATTACTTAAAAGCTTTATTTGTTAACCAAGACCTTTCAAATGACGAGGAGGATAGAGAAGCCGATATAGGTGTTAGCGTAGGTCAACTAACAAAGAAACAACAAGAGCAAAGAAAACAACTCAAAAAAGCTTTAGCTGAAAGAAAAAAGAAAAAGAAACAAACGAAAACCAAAACTCGAAAGTTTCAAACCCCTTCTAAAGTAACCTCAACTAAAGAAGATAAAAAAATTCAAGACAAAATGAAAAGAGCTAAAGACCCTAAAGCTCTTGCAGATGCTCTTAAATTATTAAGAGAAGATTTTAAAGATGGGGTATTTACAAAAGAAGAATATAAAGAAGAGAGACTTAGATTAATAAACAAACTTGAAAAAGGTGGCGAAATATAAAACTGATTACAGAAAATATGTTAAGAATGGTAATCCTAAAAAGTTTATAAAGACTTTAATAGATGGAAAACTTTCTTTTGCAGTCCGTCAATCTACGGAATGTACTGAAGTATTGTTAGACGATACTCATATAGTTTATGCATCAACAAGTAATTTTCCCAGAAAAAAGGTGTATTTATTTCGATTAGTAAAAAATGAAGTTAACAAATGGTTGAGTAACAATAAATTAATTTTACCTCCTAATCACAACTCTATTGAATACAATTACGAATATGATTGCGAAAAGGATGAAATGACTGGTACTGACCTAAATCACGCTTATTGGAGAATCGCATATACTACTGGACTAATAAGCGAAAAAACATACATTGCAGGGCTTGATGGAGACTGTAAAGCTTTACGTTTAGCTACAATTTCTACTCTTGGAAGGGAAAAAAAGTTTCAAAACTACAATGAGGGTTTAATTTCTAAAAGCTTTGTATTTCAAAAAAGAAGTGAAGAACTTCAAAATGTATATAAGTTTGTAAGATTAACTTGCTTTGATTATATGTATGAAGCTTCTAAATTACTTGGCAAGGATTTTTTTGCTTGGAAAACAGACTGTATATATTATAAAAACACAAAAGAAAACATAAATAAAATTCAAGAATTTTTTGATTCTAAAAATTTAACGTACAAGCAGTTGGGCTACTAAGTTCGCCACCCAAAACCTGACTGCTACTGGGGGGGGATTATTCCCCTCCCTTTTTGTTATTATTATTTTGTAAAATAAAAATTATTTTTATATTTGTAATCGTAATCGAGTAAACTAAAAAAATGAAAGACACAGATAAACTTGAGTTACTTCCTTTTACACAAGAGGAAAACAACAGACAATACACCCTTAACACATTTTTAGAACGAGGTAAGGAATTTTCTATTCTCAGAGATAACTCTTCAAGAGGTATTAGTAGTGGAACACTATATAAATTTGGAGTTATTAATGATAATGGTGAATATTTCTGGTTCTTGGATGGAAAAGTATTTAAGGGTCGTAAAACCGTTCAACAAATTTTTAATCAACTTGATGCTTACTGTAAAGCATATCAAGTAGGTAAACCATTTGCAATGAAAAAAAAGACATAAAAAAAGCGAGGAGTAAAAAAAACTCCCCGCTTCAAGAAACTTAAAATTACGCAAGACACAAACAAAGCGTATATACAAATTTACAGATTTATGGAAAGCATTTTAATACATTTTGAAAAATTATTAGCAACAATAAAAAATCCTAAAAACAATAAAAAACACTTTGTATTTATTCGTAGAATGATACGTCAGTTTGAACTAAGGTTTGTAGATGATTACTATATGCAAACTCATTTATTAGTCAAATATTTAAGATTAGTTGCTAATCAGGAAATTAATAAGTTAGATAGTGGCAAATGAAATTAGACTTTACAAATATTACTTTCAAAACATTGATAAACCGATTGTTATGGAGTGTAGTAGCAGAAAAGAAGCAGATAATATGCTAATAGCTTTAAACCAAAAATTAGGGTATAAGTTTGATATTACTAATATAGAAGATGTTCGTGTAGAGAGCTTGATAGTTGGGGAGTCATCAAAAATAAAAGACAAAAAAAGGCAAATTTGGGTAGGAAAAAAGGCAACTAATTCGGGTTGGATATCACAAGAAGAATACGTCAAAATTGTATATAATAATAAAAAGCAATCAAATGGCAAGTATTAAAATAAGTCAATCTTTCCTTAAAGACTACAATGACTATAAAGGAAAGCATCTATGCGGTCTTCAATTAAAAGCAAAACATTTCGATAAAGTTGAGTTTCCTACTTCTGAAGCAATGGATTTGGGAAATTATTTTGAATATATGGCAACTGGTTCATTACCTCGCAATGGAAATGTACCTGAACCAAGATTAAGTTATGCAGGTACTAAAAGAGAGACAATAGCTACCCCTTTTAAAAGAGCTTTATCTTCTGCGGAATTATTTAAAGATATTCAAACCCATCATAAAATTAAAATTAAAGAAGTTGGTTTAAAATTAGAAAGCAAAAATAAAAACGGAATTTTAGATATTTGGGGCGAAATAGATGGGAGACCGTGTATAATAGATTTAAAATATAGCGGACTTATTGATGATAAATGGTCTGATACTGGTTGGGATATTGAAAGTTTGCATTATAAAGAAAGACTACTTGTTCAAGCAATACAATATAAAATGCTTGTTAAAGAAAATTTTAATTTAGATTATGAAGATTTTGATTTTTACTTTATGGTGTTTTCTTCTAAAGAAGTACATAATGTAAAGTTTATTAGAATTAACATAGATGAGGATTCTTTTAAATTGCACGAAAACCATATTGAGAGCGTTTTTAAGCAGGTTAACGCTATGAATATAGAGAAAGACTTCATTCCATACCCAAGCTTAAAACGATGCTCTAATTGTCCAGTAAGGGATGATTGCGAGTATAAATCAGATGTTCCTCTGATAGAAGATGTTTATTATGGATAATTTAATTAAAGCAAGTAATTTTATATATGATTTTCAATTGGAACAACTGTACTGGGATAAATATTATGTTAGCTTATTAGATTTCATAACATATAATCCTAAACTGAGTAAAGAAAAATTAAAAAAATTACACATAGAATTATCTAATGTATTAAAACACAAAGAAAAATTACAAAAAAAACTTAAAAAAAGGTTAGAAAAAACTTACTACTGGGATAGCGAAAGACGTTATAAAGAAAAACTTAAAAAACTACAAAAAAATGATACAAAACAAATCACTTATTAAAAACTTTACAGAGCAAATTTCTAAATATGAAAAAAATAACTTAACAGAGTTATTAGCAACTCACAACATTACACCTGCTCAATTTAAAAACATAGTAATTAACGAGGTAAAAAAAAGTAAGCAAATGCAAGATGCTTTTATATCTAATCCCGCTTCTTTGTTTGCTTCTATTCTGTTATGTGCTGAATTGGGTTTACATCCATCTAATGAAATAGGTGAGTTTTATTTTATTCCATTTGGAAAAAAAATAACACCAATTTTGGGTTACAAAGGGGTTATAAATCTTTTATTAAGAGGAGACCAGATTAGTTCTTTAACTGCTGAGGTGGTTTATGAAGGAGATGAATTTGAATATCAATTAGGATTAGAACCAAAGCTTGACCATTTGCCAAATTTAGAGAATAGAACTACTAATATTAAATATGTTTATGCGGTTGCAAAATTAAATAACGGAGAAAAAATGTTTAAAGTAATGTCTAAAAAAGAAATATTAGATATTGTTAAAATGTCAAAAGTTAAAAACCCTCTCTATTCTAATAGTGAAAAAGACCCACAAGGTTGGATGTTTAAAAAAGCAGTTATAAAGCAATTATCTAAAACCTTACCGAAAGATTATTATGGAAAGAAAGGAGTTAGTATGGATGATAAAATTGAAGGGGGAAGTTATCTTCAGTTAGATGACGATAATAATATAATTGTTGTGGAGGGAAGGTCAGTAAAACCTAAGCGTAGTAAAGGAGTGTATGATAATTTGTATCAGCTTGAAACAGAGAATAAAACTTTGGAAATTCCAAATAATGATTTATCTTTGGAGTTGGAAAGCTAACTTCTGCAAGTTTAGTTTACTACCGCTTATTATTTTAAAGGAATTAAAGAGGGCTTCGGCTCTCTTTTTTTATTGGTCAAATGCTTGGAATGTAATTGCTTTTGCAGTTGTGGTAATAGTTCTATCATTACGTTGTTCGGGAATGGTCAAACGAAGCCTAATTTCAATTGTATCTCCAACCGTAGCAGGTAATCCCGTTACGCTTTCTACACTTAATACATCTGCTCCCGTAGAACTATTCCCAGATGCACTTGAATTTGTTATTGTTCCTACCGTATCACCCGCAGTTCCCGTAACAGTAAGAGTAGTTACATCTATAACATTTGCAGTACCTCCAGTAAAAGCTTCATTATTAAAACCAAAGCTTAACGGAACAAAAGAACCTGCAAAGTTTGAATGTCCTATTAAGGCACGAGTTAAATTTATTGTAAATGTTATGGGTGTTTCGGTTTGAGAAATAGTTACTGAACTTGTAGTGTTTGACGAATTACCAGTAATATCTACATTAATCATTATATAAGTATAAAACTGAGAACTTGAAGAGTTAATAGGTTGTGTAGCTATTGATACAAGAGACCTTGATGATTCAGTTGCCCAAGAGGGTAACGTAAGTGTAATATCAGAATCTGAGGTATATTTATTTCTTGCGGAAGGATAAAAATATAAAGTCCTCGTAGTAGTTGAACCCGCAGGTATATTCACGGTTTTGGAAGTTGTTGGGCTTGAGGGATTGTAATTACTAAATCCGCTTGTACCATCATAAACTGGCACACTTGAACTACTAAAATCTAATGTGTTATTAAAACTCGAAGCAGGGGGAGAAGATGGTGCTGAACCCGTTATAGTCCACCCTCTTGCTATTAAGTTATTGTATGCAGTCTGACAAATTGAGCCTATTGGAACTTGACTTGTTGTTTGATTTGAATAATTTAATGTTCCGTTGCTTGTACCTAAAGCGTTTACATTCACTATTAATTCACTTAACCCTCCATCTCCATCATCAGTTGCTCCCGCAGGTAGCGAGGCAGGAAGACTATTACCTTGAACATCTACTAAAGTTAAATTCATTCCAGTTCCGATAATTATTGAAGTAGCTTTTGCATTTTGTAATGTTAATTGAGTCAAACTGGTACAATTATCTACTTTAATTATTCCAGTACCATAATTTACATTAGTATATCCAGTACTAATTTCAAATCTTATAGCTGATATACCACTACAATTAATAAATTCTTTTCCCCATTTGAAGTTTGTTAAATTATCTATTCCAGTTTTCCATATCCAAGCTCTCAAATTATTAGTATTGCTTCTATTAGTAGGGTCAGCTTCTGCCCATCTATCATCGGTAAAACTACAAGCCTTAAATGAAGTATTTATCCCTGATACTTCTCCTCCTAATCCGCTAAAATGATTAGTACTTTCAAGTTGACCAGATATTTGTCCAATAGTTGGTCGAGTAGGAGTCAAATATGTTATAACACTATTACCATCATTGAGCTGAACCTCTACACCTTCCCAATCGAAACCAACTTCAGAAAGTGAGATTGACGAGCTATTAAAATCACCCGCTCTATTGCTAAAAAGAGTAGTAAGCCAACCATCGAATGAATTGTAGTCCGCTATTTGCAGTCCTAATTTAGCGTCTTTAATTTTTCTTACCATAGCTTGAGGCACTCCATCAGGATTAAAATACCCATCGTTAATTCTATTTTGTAATGGAATGTCTTGACCAAAAATTCCATTATCTACATTCATTACTGCACCCTGATATACAGTTCCAACTTCTCCATATCCAACCGTGCTTGAATTAGCCTTAAAATTATTCAAGGTAATTTTATTAAAATTAGTAGCCCCCTTCAAAGACATCTTAGCTCCTCCAATATCTCTATAAAATGGTGAATTCGCAATTCCGTAAGGATTTTGGACTGGATTGCCATTAAGTGTTGCACTTATTGGTTCAGATTCTATGGTGAGACCATTAATTTCTAACTCTCCAGTTGAAGGATTTGATGGAGCTGAATCAAGTCCATATATAAAAGCATCAAAGACATCATACCCAGTCGCTGAATTACTTCCTATAACAACTCTTGTTATCTCATCTGAATCTACTCCTATTGTAGTTGCAACATCCTTTCTTAGTCCATTTATTACAATAGTATCTAATATAGATTGTACGGTAGGAAAAACTTGAGTTGGAGAAATAGTTGCATCTGTTTGTTGATATACACCAACTAAGGCATTAGTAATAGCATTTCCATTATCACTTGTAATTGTAAGAGTAGTTTGTACTTCAACTGCACTATTATTTTCTTTAATTCCATAATGAAAGTCTTTATTTCTTAAAAAATCTGTGTCAGTAGTTAAATTTGCAATTAAATCCAACCCTGCTCCTTGTCCTGCTAAAGTTAATTTTGTTGCTCCAGTATTATCTCTTAAATCAAGTACACCATTAGTAAAACCATCTCCATAAAATTGAGTTTGTTCCCAGTAAAGTGTTAAACCAAAAGTATTAGCTAATCTTGTACCATAGCTAATCGCAGAATCTTCTCCACTTAATGAACCATTTGTCCAAACAACATTATTATTTCTAAATGTTGTATTATAATCTTGAGCATATTTATAAACACTCCTCCCTAATAATAATTTAGGTAAAAGACCAGTAGGATTTGATGTTTGTACTGCTTTTAAGAATGTATTATTAACGCTAAAAGGGTCATAAGGCACTTTTAATATTGGATAGCTTCCAGTTTGAGTAGATACAGTCTCAGTAATATCTCCATTTAGCTGAACAAAACATTGAGTATCATCACTTACATTGTATGGCTCTCCACCAATTACAAAATCATCAAGAGTATTTCCAGTCGTCTGTCCGTTATCAGAAAGGGGTACAAATCTATTTCCTTGAGAACCGACAAACCGTATTTCTGAGGCAGAATTTTCACTTGCCATTCCGATTGCCCCAGTTAAATTAAATTTTCCTATTTTTGAGGGATTTCCATTTTGTAGTTTAATACTATCCCAATCAACATTAATTAAAGTATTACCATCTAAATCAGGTGTACTTCCCGCAAGTTTTCTAAAATTTAATACTAATTCATTTCGTCCAGTAGAGACAACACCTAAATTACCAAAGCTTAAAGTATCAGTCGGAAACTGAACATATCCATCACTTGTAAATACTCCATAAGTACTTCTAACACTTCCGCTTGAATTTAATTGATTAGCTAATCCGTAGGCAAAAAAATCAGTTCCATATGAGGTTTGTCCTTGTGTATTCCATAAAGCCAATGCATCTGTTACACTAACACCTAAAGTATTAGGAGTTCCAATTAAGTTTGCGTGTACTTCCTTAGGAAAAAACTCCCGATTGTAATAATAATATTGTTGTCCTTGATTAGTGCCTTGATTACCAAAGGTGGTATCTAAGTTAAGATAGCTCCCGTTTAGAACTTGATGAACACCAATTTCTCCACTTGTTGAATCTGTTACGGGTTCAATTGAATTAAACAGATTTTCGTATATAATTGGAATTTGGTCTAAAGAAGTTGCAGTTGATAGCATTTTGGAAAACTGAACATTGCTCATATATACTGAACTTAATCCATCAGGAAAATAAAGTAGATTAGCAGAGTTAACCCTTGTTCCAGTTACCATTTCGGTATCTAAATTAGTTCTTTGTGCATATGCAGAAGTGAAATTTGTTACTTTATAATCACCTACTAAATCAGTATTTTCGGAAATTAAAACTCCTTGAAGAGTAGTTGCATCTTCCCCATTTCTAACATTCAATCTATCGGCTACAAACGGATATACAAGACCATAACCAGTTGCTTGAATATTCTGAACAAAGTTAGATACATTAGCTATTGCATAATCAAATACCCCTTGATATTTTGTAGCAAAAGCGGTTTCACCTCCATCAGTCAAATTAAAAGAATCAAAGTATGCATATGCATCTTTAACAAATTGTGAAGCTTGAAAATTTGGTTGAATTGCAATCGTTAAATCTCCATAAACTATGTTATCGTTAATTATCCAAATAACATTTCCATCCTTTAGGTTAAATTCACCTATTTGTAGCGTGTTTAATAGCGAAACTACTGTTGAGGCATTCGGTATCTCTCCGTCAGGATTTTCTACCGTGTATTTCGTTAAATTATTATTATTTACATTTCGAGCAAATATTTCTACTGCTTCTTTATTTATAAAATTTTCAGTTCCTACATTCCACTCATATAAAGTGGTAGCATTTGCTTGTCCATCAGTAGGGTCTTGCGTACCTCCCAATAAAGTAAAGTTTGCTTGACGGTCTAAGTTGTTTTTAACCTGAATATTTATATTACCCGAAATACTTGCCATCAATCATCGGTTTTATATATTGTTTCCATAAAGTCTGGCATAATACTTATATTATAAGACCAGTTGTAATGTCTTCTTTTGTCTTGGTGTAATTTATTGTTATAAATAAAATTTACTAAATTTTCATAGGTGTCGGTAACAAAACCATTATACATAGTTGTTGTACAAGTTGGAGCTATAAATATATTATCTATAATTTTTTCGTCATTATATATAACAATATAATCACCTTGATATTTATTCCTTACATTACTCACAGTCTATTTCATCTATTGGTTTATTTATACCATTGTTCATTTTTTCTATATCCTCTCCAATTTCATCATTATAATCATCAAAAAATCCATAAGTTTCCATAAAATCTTGACTAAAAAACTTTTTTCCTTCTTTTAAAAAATCAGCACTTTCAACTTGTTGAGTGTCAAAATATAAATTTACATTTTCTTGCGGAAACAAGTCTATGTCTATTCTTGTTCGTCCATTAAAAATTATTGGTTCTTTTGATAAATCTATATTTTTTACAGTTTGAAATTGAGTCGGGTCAGCAACATTTATCTGCTTAAAGTTATTTAAATTACCATCTGAATTATATGAACTTACTATAATAGGGGCATTTATCTGGTCGATACTATCAGCTTTATAATATATGTTAGTTGCTTCATAAGTAATAGAACCTTGTGTTTCTTGTATCTCCGTGTATGGAGTTAAATCAGATGTTGTTACCTGAATAAAAGGACTACTTGAAGTGGTTATAGTTGGAGAGTATGTTGACATTATTCTTCTTTTGCTATTTCATTTCCTTTAGAGTCTCGTGCAATTAATTTCTTATTGTCTTTGCATTTGAAAACTTTTATTCCGTAATCCTTAATTAGTATTCTGTTTAATTTTGCAATTTCAGAATCAGGCTCATTACTATTTACTGCCTTTCTAACTGCTTTTATAGATATAACTGCATTTTTAAAGAGTTCATCTTCAGAAAGTTGTTTAGTTTTAGGAGGAGAAACGGTGTTTTTTCTTAAAGAAGAGCCTCCTCCAGAAGTACTGCCACTACCTGATTTTTGGGGAATTGAAGTTTTTTTACCTTTTGATTTGGGTCGAGTTAAGTAAAGTATTACTACTGCTACTCCCAATATTTTTAATAAATTTTTAGTTTCTGAATCCATAAATTTAATTTTTACTTTTTTGACTTTAGGTATTATTTCACCCCTATTTATCAAAGATATTGAATTTCGGGATTTTAAACCTATATATTTATTACAAGTATTTTATCGCCACCGTTCATTTTATTTTCTTTTAAATACTATTGCCATTCCAACTAATACTATGACCCCCATACCCAAAACACCTAATAATATTTTTTGTTTTGTTTTTTGTGAATCCAAAAGTTTAGCTTTTTCAACTACTGCAACTGCCTCATACATCGCAGTTTGTCTTGCCACCTCACCTTGAATGTTTTGTAATCTTTCTTCTAATTCTCTTTGTTGCTTTAGACTTAGCTTTTGAAGTTTTTCAGCTAATTCTCTGTTTTTTTTAGCCTCAGAGATTCCCATAAGAGTTCCTCCAATAAGGTCAAATCCCATACTAATAAAACCACTTGGGTCAAATCCTTTTTTTGGTGTTGTTGTAGATGCATTTATACTCATATCAATTCTTTTTAAAAATTTGAACAGTAGCATACATTATTGCTAATCCTACTGCCATAATACCTACAAAAAGACCAGTATCTCTTTGCCTAATTGTTGATTCACTTTGTAATGCTTTATTATAATCAAGTAATGAATTAGTATAAATTTCAATTTGAGTATTTGTTGCGTTGGCATTTATTTGAGCCATTGCTAATTTTTCAGCATTTGAAAGTTCTGCTAATTTCAAATTAGCCATTAACTTTCTTTGTTTTTTAGCTTGTCTTCCTCCAAATATCATACTTCCGATACTTAAGACCGCAGACACCCCTAATGTAATTGGGTCAAAGTTAGATTCACCTTCATTTCTAATTGCGGAATCTACATCTTCAACAAATTTTAAATTATCATCAAATACTGCCTGAAAAGATAATCTACTCAAAACATTAAGTGTTGGCTTAGAGGGTACTTTAACCCCATTCTTTTTTAATAAATTAAGAACAATATCAGGTCGTTCCTGAATAAAGTTATTTAATAGTTGCAGTTGTACTGGTAATTCACTCATTACTTTTTACTTTTTCGTTCACTTTCTTTATTTTTTTCTTGCAATCTTGAAACCCAGTTTAATATAGGTAAACCATATTTAGTGGGTATCTCATTTGCAAAATCTGTTAACTCTTTTGTGTCTTGTTGTGTAAGTTTAATTTCCATAATATTTATTTAAGTGTTCTTGTGCTTGTTGAGTAGTTAAAAAACCTTGAGAGCTTATCAATCCTCTTATTGCCCCCCAATTATCATAGGGGAAAGATACTCTTTTCTTTACTCCTCTTCCGTCTTTAATAGTTATCCCTATTACTCTTGACCATCCTCTATTTACTGGACTTGATGGTAATTGAGTTTCAATATCTGTAACTGAAGGCATTCCAGTTGGATTTTGAGTTTTCTCATTCATTGCTTGTATTTCTTTCATACGAGTATTACCTGCTTGTCTTTGCTTTTTCTGAGATTGATATATATTTGGTATTGAGCAATCGTTATATTCAGGATTTATTTTTTTAGTTTTAGATAAAATTCCAACTGATGTTCCTGAAGGCTGACCATCTACAATTACTCTTCCAGTACCTTGTTCAATTACTGCACTATTGCCGAACCTATTTTTTAATTTTCCACAAAGACTTAAAGTTAGAGGATTAGTAGCAGTAGAAACAGTTTCATCTTTAGTTTCTAATTCATTTTTTAAATCGCCTTTTTGAGCGTTAATTACTGCCCCGCCATTCTTTTTTACCTCTTCTATTATGTTATTGGGCTTTTCTTCATCTTGATTACGAGGTCTTGCCCCCATAGTAGTAGTTGAGCCGATACCATACTGTTTTTTCTCATCGTCAGTTAAAAATTTATCAATGTCCTCTTGCTTTACATTTTGAGCGTTTATTTTATCTTGCCTTTCAATATCTTCTACTGTGGTTGATACTCTTTCGCCTTTCATTTTTTTATCTTCAATTTCTTGAATAAAACTTCTTCTACCCTCATTGTAAGATTTTTTTATTTCCTCAGCACTTTTTCCTCCTCTTTTCATTGCTATTAGAGTACTTAATGGCACTTCAACATCTTGTCCAGTAGGTCTTGCACCCATTGTAGTTGGTTGTTCTTCTGGCTTTTCAACAATGCCTGAATCTGAAATTTTAAGTGTAGGAATATCTTTAGGGGGTAAAGCATCTAATCCTCTCGGACTTTTTAAATTACCAATTTTTTCTCTTACTTCATCACTAACCTGAACGGGTTGTGCAGGTGCTTCCGAAGACTTTTGCTTGAAAGAAGGTCTTGGAGGCGGTGGAGATGAAGGTTTTGAAGCCCCTCCTTTAGTTGATGGTTTTTTAGCAGGAACAACTTTAGTTTCTTCTTTTTTATCCATAGTTCTGCTAATGCTTATTCCTAAGAAAGCTCCTATTAATGACGAGATACCTATTTGAACTATATTCATATTAAGTTAATCTTATTTTTAAATCTCCCGCATTATGATATAATCCACCAACGGGTATTCCACCTGCTGATGCATTTGCATCACTTGTGAAGTTAAAGTTTGTAACAGAAGGAAAAATAATTCTTGGAATCAAACTTCCCTGACCACCCTCCGTTATTAATATAGCATTAGAATTAGTTGAAGTAGTAGTTCCTACTGCAATCGCATACTTTACAGAACCTAAACCTATTCCCGTTTGAGCAGACGGGTATTCAGATACGTTATTTCTAAAGCCCATAGTCATTGTCTCAGTTTGCCCACTTAAAGCTCCTCCTATCATAATACTATTTCTATGGACAGTAACAATAGAGTTACCAAAACCTAATGCCATAGAGTTAGTAGTCATATTTTGAATCGTATGATTATGACCAAATGCAAATCCTAAAGAACCCTGAGTAGATGATTGCGTTTCAATAATGTGTGATGACCCAATTGCCATACTATTATTTGTTACAAAACCAGTCGCACTATTTCCGATTCTATTTGTTGCACCGACTGATGCTGAAGATGTACCATCATAAATTTGACTCGCTCTTCCTATAACCATTGAATTATTTGAATTACTCAATGTAACTGCCTGACCAACAACAATTGATTGGTCGGAGTTACTTAAAATCTGAACTGTATTCCCAACCGCTAAACAATGGTCAGAGCCATCTACAATATCATTATTTCCTGCACCAATTACTAAAGAAGAATCATCAACTTGTACGTTTCCACCATTTGGTGAAATTACCATTCCCGTAGTTACTTCAGTCCTTCCGTTTAACACTATTAAATTAGTGTTTGGTGATGCATTTAGTTTTTGTACGTCTATTGCATTTTCTCGATTAATTGTACTTGAACCAGTACCGAGCCTAAATCTACTACTATAACCACTTCTTACAAATGGAAGATTATATGAACCTAATATAAGTTCAGCAGTATTTGAACCTGCTCCAGAAAAAGTAAGGTCTCTACCAAAACCATAATTATTATCTCCCATAGCGTTGGTAAGAGTAATGGCTTCGCCAATAATAAAACTTGCTCTATTATTATCTGTTGTAGTGATATTACGTCCAATAAGATAATTCACATTTGCGGTAGAATTTAGACTTGTTCCGATTTGAAATGATTCTTCATCATTTCCAAGACTTTGTACTTTCAAAGTATTATTGAAACCAATTATTACAGAATCAGGATTTGTTGTTAAATCTCCTAAAGTATTTTCTGAACCAATTATGTATCCCCCATTTGTTGTTTCTCCATTTGAAGTGTTTTTTTTGCCAATCACAAAGTCAGTTCCGTTAAGAGTGTTATCTGTACCTACAACAAATTTATCCAAAGAAGGGTTAGAAAAAGAATTTGCATTTCCAAAATCAATATTGCCATCTACACTCATATTTTGAATTGCAGAATTTCCAGTATCTAATACTTGCTGAAGAGTACTTCCAGTAGAATTAAAATCAACATTTTGTGTTTGACCATTAAT
>Ga0181409_1000170_pt1 | contig 25541 bp, 22 predicted proteins | sample 32SPOviralmetaG_FD_130138 | JGI IMG/M metagenome (GOLD analysis project Ga0181409, IMG submission 130138) | Marine viral communities from the oligotrophic San Pedro Time Series (SPOT) site, San Pedro Channel, CA, USA - 32 SPOT_SRF_2012-05-30 | ecosystem: Environmental > Aquatic > Marine > Strait... | reverse complement strand
CGGTCAACATATAAATATTTTAATACAGTTTGAATAGCACTAGCAACTTCCAGTAATATAATTCCTGAATTAACAACTAAAGCTCGATTGATACTAGGGTCAAAATAAACAGGATTATAAATAATGCGGAAACTACCAGATTTAACTTCATTAGTAAATAGGGATTTGGATATCATAGTATAAACTAATATATAATGATACTAAAACAATTTATTTTGGCGCTATTTTATCGACAACTTTATGAGCAGTTTCGAGGGCACCTTCCATCCATTGTTGACCAGTTTGCGAGAAGTGTTCTCCACATATGAATAAATTAAGGTTATCAACAGGTTTAATAATTTTATTGGTAATATTTTCACTGTGTGCGCCAACAGCCCAATGAGCAACAGCACAGTCCCAATAAAAGAGTTGTAAGTCAACTAATTCGTGAGGTTCAACCGTAATTCCAAAACTGAGTTTGATGTAATGAATAATTTGTTTATGTACACCAGTTTTACCGGAACTAATAAATAGACGATTCCAATAATCAGCAAATTTGGTATCAGAATAAGAAATCATAATAACACCATTTTGATAATCAATAGGGAGTACCATGCGAAGGTTGTTATTGGTAGTGACTTTGATAATATTATGAAACCATACATTACCATCATCACGCAATTTATATTTTGCGAATATGCGACACATAGGGGTACAAATCAAATGTTTTAAAAAAGGTTTAACAAGGGGTTTAAAGTAAGGAATAATTTCAAGGGCCTGTTTAGGTAAGGCGGAGATACAGTTATAACCAATAATAGGTTTTTTAAAGTTAGAGCAAAATACATGAAATGTGTCAATGTTAAGTGAATTTTGAATAACTTGTATATTTTCAATATTGTGATCATATAAGAATGAAACATTGGAGTTTTTTTGGAGTAATTTAATCATGGCGTCATTAATAAGTCCAAGGCCTCCTTTTAATGAATAGAATGTGTTAATAGGGGATTGGTTATTTTGAATTAATAAGAGAGTATCGTAAGCATTACTGCGTGTTAATTTATCGTAGTAACCAAAAGAGTCAATTAGGAATTGAACTTGTTCTTTGTTAAGAATTTCACGTGAAAAATCAATAAATGAAATATTACGTAAATAGTGATCAGAGTATAATTTGCTAGCAACAATAAGGTCAAGAATAATAGCAGCATTAGGAATAGTCTTTGGTCCAAATAACAGGTCTAAACTAGTTTGTTTAATTGAATAATAATGGTATGAAAAAGGGAATTGAAAGGAAGTGAAAGAAGATTGTCTAGGGGCTTGAAAATTGGAAAAGAGAATATTATCAGTGCCGTCGGAAGGAGCATAACCAATAGAATTAGGAATATCAATAATATTTTGTTGTAATTTAAGGTCATTAATAAGTTTTAAGATGTGTTTTTGTCCGTTATGAAATCTTCCAGCGCCAGTATTAACAGTCATATGTTTATTAGAGAAGGTTTGTACACGTCCGCCGTAAAATTTATTTTTTTCAAGAATAACAATTTTAGAATTAGGGTATTTAAAAGATAATAGATAGGCAGTATAAATTCCAGAGATACCTGAGCCTAATATAATAAAATCATTCATATATATTAATAAAATATGAAAATATATGATAAATTATGATAAATTATGATAAATTATTTTTTAGTAAGTAACCAGAAGTATTCTTGGATGGGTTCTTTGATTTGTTGACGTTTATATTCACTAATTCCTTTTAATCTATTATATGTTTTGTGTTGTACAGGGAATTTTTCAATAGTGCCGTATTTGGAAAGTATATTATCGACGTTGTCGAGGTTAATAATACCGCCATTATTGTAGGATAATAAAATGTATTTGGATGGTGTATTTTGAATGAGGTCTTCAAAAACCCGCTGGGCATGTATGGAGCTATTATATAAAGATTTGGTCCAATTGCGAGGTTGACCGCGATATGTATTAGGGATTTCTTGAGTTGTATTCCAATTGTTAATAATATCAAGTAGGAAATAAAATATACAATAAGGATGTTTATTATATGGAGGATCAAAGTATACTAAATCGAGTTGTGGTAATGTTTTGACCCATTGATTAGTATCTAATTGTTGAATGTCAACAACACAATCATTATTTTCAAATACGGGCATTTTTAATGAAATAGGAGAAGTGATTCTTTGTAAATCAATATTATTTTTGCCGCCGTATTGTCCAAGTTCTCCATTTTTATAAAATGCTGAGAATTGTCCGTTGGTGTTATTATGAATAGATGATTCAACAAGGAGTGATGCTAATAAGAAAGGTTGAAATTTGGTAGGAATAGAAAGAATATAATTGCGAAATATATCAATGCGTTCAGCATTATCCTTAGTAAAAAAAACTCTGTCATCTTTGGTAATATTGTTTTCTGAGGGTGCCCAATGTAAACTAACAAATTTATTAAGATATTTTTTGGTTTTCTGATTAGCGTGTTTATTAGCAGTGTCAATATATTTTTGGATTTGTTTTAAATCAGAATCGGAAATGTTAGAAAGGAAGCATTGATTTAAAGTATTGCTATAGTTAGCAATATCATTTGTAAATAATTGTGAAGCATGTTGTTTGAACAATCTAGAAACAATACCTGAGCCAGAAAAACCATCACCAATAGTGAGTTTTCGTTGTTCTCTGTTCTCTAAGGTTGAAATAATTTCTTGAATATTTTTTAAGAGTTTTCTTTTATTACCCATATAAGTTATAATTTGTGTGGTCAAATAATCATTCATTGTAATATAACATATATTATAATAAAAAAAGAAACAAACAATTATAAATAAAAATCACTAAATTAAATTATATTATTATTATAATAGTAAAAATATGATAGTTTTTATAGTGCCGTATAGGGATAGGGAGCAACAAAAGAAATTTTTTGATAAGCATATGACAAAAGATATAATGGAGGATAAAGAGGATAATAAAGATTACATAATTTTATATATACATCAAAAGGATGAAAGACCATTTAATCGTGGTGCAATGAAGAATATAGGTTTAAAAGTGATAAAAGACAAATATCCAAATACGTATAAGACAATGACTCTGGTATTTAATGATATAGATGTAATGCCTTATACAAAAGATTTTATAAATTACGAAACAAAGAAGGGTGTAGTAAAGCACTATTATGGTTATAGACATACATTAGGAGGAATAGTATCAATAAATGCGGAAGATTTCGAGAATATAGATGGTTTTCCAAATTTTTGGACATGGGGATTTGAAGATTTAATATTACAAGGACGTGTACAAAAGGGGAATATAGTAATAAATAGGGAGGAATTTTATAATATGTTTGATAAAAATATGATGATGTTGGTACATAGTTTTGAAGATATAATATCAGATACTGAAATGAATAAAATAAAAGAAGACACGGTAGATGGATATAGTGATATAAAAAATCTAAAATATGAATGTGATGGTAGGATGGTAAATGTAACAAATTTTAATACAAAACATAGTGTTCCAACAGATATAGTAGAACATGACAGACGAAAATATCTAAGTGCAAGGATTCCACCAAAAAAAATGGTTTTTAGATAAATCAGTTGGAATAAGAAAGCATACAAATATATTTACAGTTATGAGGTGTATTATTATTTTTCAAATATTGAGTAATATCGTGTTGAATAACATAATTATTTTTAACAAAGTATGTAAATAGTTCGGGTAATGATTTTGAAAGCATATAGTTGTTACTATTTTCTTGATTAATAACGTAAATACACTGAGATTGATAATTGTGTTGAAATTCTGATAAGCGTTGAGGGTTAATAAGAGAGGTTCTTGTAGATAATGGTCCTGAAGGCATAGAATCAGAACATAATACGTTAATATATTCTCTAGTTATAGGATGTAAAATAGTTCTACTAAAAATAAAAAAGTGAGAGGTCATAATATGAAATAAGATAATAAAAATAGAAGAATAATAGAACGAAATTGATATAAAGAAAAATATGTATAATAATATGAAGCGGGATGGCGCAGAGGAAGCGTGTCTGGCTCATAATCAGAAGGTCAAAGGATCGAAACCTTTTCCCGCTATATATTTTGTTGGTATCCTGGCCGAGCGGTCTAAGGCGCCAGTTTAAGGTACTGGTCTTCGGGCGTGGGTTCGAATCCCACGGATATCATAAAAAAGATTATTAATATATTTTATAATTTGCCGGTCTTATGGTCTAATGGTTATGACTGCGGACTTTGAATCCGCCAGCCTGGGTTCGATTCCCAGTAAGACCTGACTGCGGGCGTAGCTCAGTTGGTTAGAGCATCGGTCTTATGAGCCGAAGGTCTTGGGTTCAAGTCCCAATGTTCGCACCATTAAACGCAAATGGTGTATTGGTAACATTTATCCCTTCCAAGGATGAGCACAGGGTTCGATTCCCTGTTTGCGTAAATGGTACATGGTTATTAAAAAGATCTCTCATAGCTTAGTTGGTAGAGCGTACGACTGTTAATCGTGAGGTCACAGGTTCAAACCCTGTTGAGAGAGATAAAAGTATATGATTATAACATAAATGGTTATGTTATAAATGGTTATGTTATAAAAAAAAATATAAAATTATGAGTATATGAAATATAAGTATTGTAAATGAACAAATATAGAAATATAAGTGAAACAATAAGAAATTGCGTGGGATTAGCAGTAGCAACAAATATATTTATAGAAATGTTTAAACAAACGCCAGTAAAGATAGTCTTATATAAGATGGGTTCATATTTGATAATAGATACATTGGATATAATATTTTTAAGAGAGAATTTTAAAAATAGAAATGAAATAATATTACATCATATAAATTCATTTTCGATTTGTATATATTATAATTACTGTCCTAACAAAGAGCATGGAAAAATATTTTTAATACAAGAATTAACAACAGTGTTAATATTTTTAAGAAATTTGGCTTATTATAAGGAAATAAAACAAATGGTAACAAAAGTGTTAAAATATACATGGGTACCAGCACGTTTAATGCTGCCGATAATTCCTATCTATTATACTTTTAAAAATAATCAATATAATGATGAGGAAAATAACATATATTTGAAAGTGTTATTTTTGAATGTAATAATTTGTTATATACAGAATATAAAATGGACAATAGATTTTTTGTAAATTGACATAAAATAATGTGATGTTATATTAGTATATAATAAATAAAAAATATGAATGATTGTAAGAGAAATTTGGATGATGAGTTAAAGAGAAATGAGAGGTCGATGAGTTATGATAGTACAATATCTACAATAACAGTAGATAGTAGGTCAGAATCATATGATAGTTTACAAGAAATAAGAAAAGATCAGGAAGATTTGAAAAAAAAATTAAGAGATTTGGATAATGAATATATTATAAAAATAGAAAGAAAAAGAGAAGAGAAGTTAAAATTAAGTAGTTCTCCACAGATATCAGATGCAATATATATAATGAATCAAGTAAAACTGAGTCCAATATCAGAAGCAATGATAAATAATGGGTATATAATAGAAAAATGTAATGAAAAAAAAACAAAAAATTGATTAACTTTATAAATAATAAATACTTTAAACAAAACAGCATGATATATAGACACAAATTTACAAACGAACTAACAGATGAATTGATTTCATTTTCAAAAAAGTATCGTTATACGCCTAGAAAGGATATGAAAGATATATGGAAATCATTTTTGAAAGAACCAAAAATGATTAATTTAATAAACATGGAAACAGAACGATTAAAACATGATAAATATGATGGAGATATAATAAAAAAAATGTATATTTCAGTAAAATATTATTACATGAAACAAAGTTCAATAACAATTATAAAACCACTAGATAAGAACAATAATATAAATAAGGAAAAACGAATGTATAATATAAATGATTACAAAATAACAGAAGAAATAAAAAATAAAATGAATGAATTTCTAAGCCAGGATAATATACAAAAAAAACAAACAGTATTATGGAATGAATTTATAGAAAAAAACGCAGATTATAAAGATAATAAATATATAAAAAAGGCTTTAGCAAATAAGATATACACAATGAAGCAAAAAATAAAAACAGCAACATAAATCAAAATATGAAATTAACGACAATGAAAGAGAAAAATAAAAATAATATATAATTTAAAAACTTTTTTTACCTGTTAAACAAGTTCCTAAAATTAATGAATGAATATCATATGTACCTTCATAAGTATTAACAGTTTCTAGATTACATAAATGACGGAATATCTCATATTCTTCTGAAATACCATTTCCACCTAATATATCACGACAATTTCTAACAATATCTAGTGATTTAGAACAAGAATTTCTTTTTATAAGTGAAATCATTTCAGGTGTATATTGACCTTTATCTATTAAGTTAGCAACATGTAAACAACTCAACAAAGATAAATTCCATTCTGTAGCCATATTTGCTAATTTCATCTGTAATAATTGTTTTTCTGATAGTAATTGTCCGAAAAGTTTTCTATTTTGACTATATTCAAGAGCAGTCTCAAAACAAAATTGGGCAGACCCTAATACACCGAAAGATATTCCCAATCTCGCATTATTCAAACAAGAGAAAGGTCCTTTCAATCCTTCAATATTTAACATATTTTCTTTAGGTACTTTTACTTCATCCAAATTAATCATTCCAGTTACTGATGTTTTCAAAGAAAGTTTCCCATCTATTTTAGGTGTAGATATTCCTTCCATTCCTCTGTCTAAAACAAATCCCCGAACCTTATCATCTAGTTTAGCCCAAATAACAAACACATCTGCTATAGGTGAATTACTTATCCATGTCTTATTACCATTAAGTATATAATTATTACCATCCAAAATTGCTTTACTTTTCATTGAAGAAGGATCTGAACCGTGATCTGGTTCAGTTAAACCAAAACATCCAATATAATCTCCCGAACCTAATCTAGACAAGTATTTATCTTTGATTTTTTCATTACCATAATTAAATATTGGATTCATTACTAAAGAAGATTGTACACTGAACATAGATCTGTAACCACTATCTATATATTCAATTTCTTTAGCAATAAGACCGTAAGTTGTATAAGATTCGCCCAAACATCCGTAACCATTTATAGTAGGGCCAAATATACCCATTTCGCCAAATTTTTTGAAAATATTTCTATCTATAACTTCATTACGATAATCACTTATAACTCTTGGTTTCAATTCTGTTTTACAAAAATTTTTAACAGATTCTATTATCAAATTTTGAGTAGTCGACAAATTTTTACCAATACTTAAAATATTTATCATTAAATAAATAACAGAGTTTTTTTTTATTAATTTAAATATTAAATTAATAATTATTTTTATCTAAAATTTATCCTTTCTATGTTTGCAAAAAAAAAGTAAAACAGAATATCAAATTTTTTCTTTGATTTTGAGATATATTCGAGCAAGTCTATAATTAGTGAATGTTAAAATGGAACAAAACGTGATGAAATATTTGTCATTAACTATAGTAATTAATGGTTTTTTGCGAATATTACAGAAAATATATGTTAAATAGATAGAATTAAGACTAGTAATCATAATAACATCCATACATTTTTTGTAAAAATCAATAGGATTATTTAGAAGCATTTAGTTGTATTTTAATCATAAAATAAATAATATATCAATTTTATGATTGTTTATTTTTTAGATTTATAAGATTTGTTTTTAATTTTACGGCAGACGGTACGTTTTTTACCTTTAGCGGTCTTACAACCTTTAATTCTAATACATTTTTTAGGATCTTTGCTCTTACAAAGAGAACGTTTGCTATTGTTTTTGTACAATTTACGAATAGTTTTATTATTCATTCTATAGAATAGGTATATAAAATATATTTTAAATATATATTAATGACAACAATAGAGAAAAAAGATAAAACAATAATAGGTCAAGGAGCATATGGATGTATTTACAAACCGGCAATAAAATGTGATAGAGAGAGTGAAAAATATATAACAAAGGTACAAAGATTAGACGCAATTTCAAAAAACGAAATAGAAATAGGAAAAAAAGTGAAACAGTTAAAAAATTTCGACCGTTATTTCGCTCCAATAGAAAAGACATGTCCTCTAAATATTTCTAAAGTAGGAAAAGTACATATAGAAAGATGTGATATATGGAATAATAAAAATGTATTTATATCAAACCAAATACGCTATGCTGGTAATAACACATTACATACGGCATTATTAAAATATTATAAACAAAATGAAAAAATGTTTGAAAAGATAACAGTAAAAACAATAATGCAATTATTACACGGATTAGATAAATTAAACAAACACGGAATAATACATATGGATATAAAAGAGAATAATATAATGGTAAAGGATACACAACCCGAACCAACAATAATCGATTTTGGATTATCTTTTAATATGAATAAATTTGATAAAAATGAAACATTTTTTATGTATGTGTATGATTATTCACCATGGACAATAGATCAAACAATGATAAGTTATATGTTAAATAAAATAAAAAATATAAATGAAAATAAAATAACAAAATCGGAAATAGAAATGATTATAAAGGATTATTCAAATAATAATAATATATTGATGAATAATTTGATGTTAAAAGAAAGATTTATAAAGGAGAACAAACCATATTTTATGTCTTATATAAATAAACCATGGGTAGATATGTATAATGAATTATTAAAAAGGTCATGGTCATGGGATATTCATAGTTTGTTAGTATGTTATTATTCATTTTTTAATTATGAAAGTTATTTGAAGGAGCGTTATAAAAAGGTAATAACTTTTTTAGAGAACAATATTTTTATAGAACCAGAAAAGAGAGAGAAATGTGACGTATTAATTTCAAAATTAGAAAAAAGTTATTCAGTAAAAAGCAATAAAAGTATAATTGTAAAAAAAAACTTATATGAAAGAAGTATTAAATCACTGGAAAAATCAATATTAAAAAGTAGAATATCAGAATTAAAACAGTCACAAAAAATGAGAAGTAAATCTACAATATAGGTATTCCTAATAAGTGATCATTAAGTCGTTTATAATTGCTTTTCAAAGACATAATATCAGAAAATGTAGATTTATATACTCCAGAAACAATAGAAATATCTTTTGAAAAAATATCATAAGGAATTTCAGATATAAAATCATTAACGCAGAAATTCCAAAAGGTAAAATGAGGTTTTTTTAAAATATTAGTATCAAATGTCCAAGTATCATATAATGACTGTATTTTCGATTCATTATATGTATTATTAGCAAAAGCAAATACAAAATGGAAGTTATCAATTGAACTATCGATTCCACTTTCAAATAATGATTGTTGAAATAAATTAATGGATGTTTTTGGGTCACAAGCTACTTTACCATATTGTTTCCATATAGTAGATACTTTTTGAGCAATATCAAAAAGAGTTTCACAATGTTCAAGGTTGAACCAGTTAGCAATGCTAGTAGAAATAAAGAATCTTTTATATATAGTAGAAGAGCAAGAAATAAGGTATGCCCAGGCAATCATATCATAAAAAGTATGGTCACAAAAATCACTTAAGTCAAGAAATGCAACAAAATTGTGTTTTTCAGGATTCATAATTTTGACTTCATTTTCAAATAGTTTCCAATGATTATTTAAATGTTCAATTTGTGATTCAATATTGTCAGTAAAAAATGTATTAAGAGAGATAATATTCATCATGTTTTTAAGCAGTGTTCCTGGTCTAATTAAAGAAGGTTTTAATTTGGGATATTTATTAGTATTAGTAATACTATTGGAAAGGAAATTTTTTCGATATAACTTAGGAGTCATAGTAGAGTCAAAAGATTTGTATCTTTTCCAGAGTTTGTGAAATATCCAAGACTGTGAGCTGGTTTCTCTAGGAATCCATTTACAAATAGAATGTGAATGAGGATTTTTAGAACGTAAATGGTTATTGACTTTGTCTAGCAAGTGAATAATAATAGAATGATTTCGATTAGACTTACTAGCAACATATTGAGTAAGATATTTGATATCACACCAAGAAGCATGATTATTATCATAAATAATATCAATAACTAATGAAGCTTTATAAGGGAAATATAATGAAAGGTAATATAACAAGGCGTATGAAGCCAATCTTCGACCCATTCCCCAGAACATATTACGTGTGTAAACAATTAATTGCATATATCTAATAATTAATAAATGAATGTGTTCTTGAAAGTGTGTATCACTATATTCTTTATTATTGAGATGATAATTGATGATAAAAAAGAAATTATCGATGGATTTTTCAAATGGAATAATGTTGGTAAATGAGCAGTTATTAAAGTAAAATAGAAATATTTGTTGGTGTAAATGGTCTAATATTCTGTTTGTTTTTTTATTTGACATAAAAAATAATATTATATAAATTTTATATTGATATAATAAATAATTATGCTAATGATATGTGTTTGCGTGTTTTATTAGATAGTTCATGAATGCGAACTCTTTTGGTTGTGGATGATTTATTAGATTTATTAGATGTATTTTTTTTTAAAGCTGATTTTTTTTCATGAAAGAATATAAATATACTGTTAATATCATGAAATATAGGTAAAGAATCGTGAATGTATAGATCTTTATGCATATTTATTTCTATAAGAGAGTTATTAAAATAGGTTTTCCAATGATAATCATTATCATTAATAAATTGTTCAATATCTTCGTTATTATGATTTAAATGGAATAACATCATATTTCTAAATGAATATTTACAATCATTATGTTGAATTGAATTACAATGTACCATTTTGAGTAGTTCATCTTTATGAATTATATTATGTTCAATATCATGATTAGAGAGTGAAATTTTAATAATATCATTATGAGAATCAATATACAAACAATAAATACGTATAGAATTTGAAGATTCTTTTTCTAAATGTTCTGTCATTTGGTATTAATAGATAAATAGAATATAAGAATTGAACACAAAAAAATATAAAGCATAGATCATGTATAATATTGAGGGTCTAAAGGAATATTTTGAAACAGCAAATAAATGACAACGTGAATTTTAAATTTAAAAATACAAAATAAAGAGTGTTTATAAAAATGAAATAATCAGAATAGTGTGTCCAGTTAGACTTTCATTTGATATTATATTTCGAATATACTATCAGATTTTTTGAAGTATAATAAAAAAATTAAAAAACTTTATTAGAATTATGTAGAATTATTAATAATATCTGTAATATCATTACCAGTAATACTATTTTTTTCGCGAAGAAGACGTACCATTCTATTAAATGGTGTTTCATACATATAAATAAGTTCAAGAGCTTTGTTGTAAGCAAAATCAACAAGATTTTTAACTTCAGAATCAATACGTTCTTTACTTTGTTCACTTAATTTTGGACCTTGAGCACCAATTTCTTTACCTACAAAAGGCAAATCATTGCTCATATTTTCATCGAAAATACCAAAAGAATCACTAAAACCATATTGAAGTACATAATTACGAGCAATATTATTAGCTTGATATAAATCATTAGTAGCACCAGTAGTAATATCGAGGTCTTTAAATCCTCTAAAAACGACATCATCTAATGAAGTTTCGTTTTGTTTTTTGCGTGTCATATAAACTTCAGCAGCGCGTCCACCAAGAGCTATAATAAGATTGGCTAATAAGAATCGTTTAGTAGCATATTGATTATATTTTTCTTTAGGTGTGAAAAGTGTATAGCCTCCTGCTCCAGCACTGTTAGCTTGAATGGTGACTTTTCTAATATTGAAGAAGTCATTAAAAAGGGAAGCCATAAGAGCATGACCACATTCATGATGAGTTACTAAATCGATAATTTCGGGGTCAGTTTCATTACGTTGATATGGAATGCCTATACTGATTTTTTCAAAAGCATCAACTAGACAATCACGGTCAATTGTAGTTTGATTACGACGAACAGAGAAAATAGCAGCTTCGTTAGCTAGATTAGCAATATCAGCACCAGAATAACCACTAGTGAGACTACATAATTCGTCAATATCGACATTATCGTCAATATTTTTATTTCTAAAATGTACTTCAGCAATTGCTTTACGTCCATTATAATCAGGTAATGGAACTCTAATTTTGCGGTCAAATCTTCCAGGTCTAACAAGAGCGTTATCGAGAATATCAGCTCTATTAGTAGCACCGATTACAACAATGCCTTGATTTTCGGTAAAGCCATCCATATTTGTTAAAATTTGATTAAGAGTTTGTTCGCGTTCATCATTGCCTCCAGCAATTCCAGTACCACGTTGTCTTCCAATGGCGTCGATTTCGTCAATGAAGATAACACAAGGGGAATTATCACGAGCATTATCAAATAATTTACGAACACGAGAAGCACCAACACCAACAAACATTTCAATAAATTCTGAACCACTAGCACTTATAAAAGGAACACCCGCTTCACCAGCAACAGCTCTAGCTAATAATGTTTTACCTGTACCGGGACTACCCTCTAAAAGTACACCTTTTGGAATTTTAGCACCGGCATCAGTATAACGTTCGGGATTTTTTAAGAAATCAACAACTTCAACAAGTTCAAATTTGGCTTCATCACAACCAGCAACATCAGCAAATGTTGTATTTAAAGAATCAGTATCAACCATATCACCAGAATTTGTGTTAGGAAGTCCAGGAAACATAGGCATATTAGAATTGTTTCCTCCTCTAAAGAATAAACTGGTAAGGATACTACCAACAATATAAAAAATGGCTCCATAATAAACAAAATTAACAGAATTTGAAATAAGTTGACTAAGATTATCTGTATTACGGATTAAAACGTCAAATGGAATTTGTTTTTGTGATAATGTGGTAACTAATAAGTCACTGGTACCAGGAACTAAGTGAACAATATGAAAATTATCTTGAGCAAGGTATTCGAGGTGATTTTTATCCATAACAACAACATCATTTGTGCCTGAAATGAAGGATACAGCATCAATTTGTGATTTATCAATCTTGTTAATTAATTCACTATAGCTCCAAGTTTCACCATAACTAGTTAACGTAGAAATAATAGAAGACGGAATTAATTCTAACTTAGAATGTCTAGTGTTATGTATTTTCAAGTTGGAATTTAAAAAACCAAATGAAAAGGAGGGGAATAAGAATATTACTAAATAAAGTAGCATCATTAAATAGTAATATAATTAATGTTTAAATGGATTAAAATAAAAAATTGAATTTAAAAATCTGAAATATATAGAATTAATTATGAACAAAGAACATACATTATGTATTCCACGTGTACTGAAGGATACAACATGTGGAAAAATAAGGCAGATATTAGAAAAAGCAAATATAGGTAAAATAGTATCAATAACAGAATTTAATAGCAGTAAGGATCCATTATATAAAAGAGTAATATTTTCAGCATTTATAGATGAAAATACAACAAATGGTGAAGTATTTAAAAGTTGTATAAATAGAGATACGTATACAAAATTAGTGTATAATTTTCCATGGTATTGGAGAATATATGTTAATTCCCATCAAAAATAAATTCAAAATATTTATCGATAACAGGATGTAATCCTATGTAGGTCATTTTTTTTTGATAACAAAAAAAGCAATATATACATGAATATTTATTAGCATGTCGTATTTCTTTTGAGAATATGTTATCTATATGGCTGTATAATAAAGCAGCCTGAGACAATTCTTCTTTGATTTCATCTTTTTGTTTATATAATTGTAAGAGACGATTTTGTTGCCTTTTTTGTTTTAGGTTCTCAATATGATTGATGTTCTCTGTATCTTGTTTTGAATTCATGAAAATATATTTGATTTCGTTTTTAATATCAGAAAATTTAGAATATAATTGAGACTTATAAATTTCCATTTTGCGTATTAAAGAAGAAATATTAACTTGACAAATAATAGGGAACATGTTACGTGATTCAATGGGAATTGAAGGAATACCATATTCTTTAATATTATGTATTTTGTTCTCAATGTCTTGAATTTTATTAATAATGGTATCTTCTTCTTGATATGTATTAATATTAGTATGAATGAGTTTAATAGATGTTTCTAGTTTATCAAAATTGTGATGTACAGCTAAAAAAGCTTCAGCGGAGGATTCATATTTGAGATAATTCATCATAGATATTAATAATAATATAACAGTGTTAAGCGCGGAAGATAGAGGATTTGCCCAAGATTCATTAACAAATATGGAAGATAAAATAGCATTTAGAGAACTGATAAACATACATGGAATCATAAGCATATGTAATTTATTTTTACATATACGATTACAGTGACTATAAAAGTGTTTTTGACCTTTTATGAATGTTAATAAAATATCTAATTTGTCGTTATATTTATTTTCAAATGAGTGTTCAACACGGTATTGAATTTCTCTGTTAATTTCTTCATCACTACTGTTATTATGTTCGTCAATACTATTATGGTCGGACATGGTTAAAGGACTATTAGACCGTATATAAAAATTATTAATTTCTGTTTCAATGTTCTCTATAGAGTTGGAATTATCTGTACTTGGAATATTATCATTAATATTATTCATATAAAAAACAATGATAAAATTGAAGTGAAAATTTAAACTAATAGAGAACAAAAAATGACTACAATGAATGGAAAAGACTTAAAAAGAGAAATAAAAAATTATAAAAAGCAGAGAAAATCATATTTAATGACAACAAGATTTAATAACGCAACATTAGCAGAAAATAGAAGTTATTTAAATAAAAAAGATAAAATGAAATGTATATATTGTTCTCAATATCAAGTAAGTCCAGAAATACCATTGGAATCACATATGTTTGTATTAGAAATGAACAACGAAACAAATCGTATAACAGGCATAGGATTAGTAAGAAACCATCATTTCAATTATAAATTTTCAGTATATGAAAATAAAGCATATCACCGATACATTTATGTAGGACATTATCACATAAATAGAAGTGATATGAATGTACAAGAAAATGAATTAATGAAATATTTTGATCGTACGTGTTTTCGCGGTAATCGTCATTTAAAACGAGGTAGGGGATTAACACAATATCCATGTTCTCAATTATTTGAATGGAATTCTAAAATAGATTTGGTAGGAAAAATAAAAGAAATGTTTCAAATAAGAAATAAATAAAAAGAGATAAACAAAATAAAACCAAATAATTCTATAATATATACATGACATCATATAAAGCAAATGATTATACGGAAGAAGAAATAATAAAAGAAATATTGAGATTAGATGATCCAACTGATAATGAATTAGAGGCCCGTATTGTGGAAATGATAAAAAAATATGATAAAGGAACAACGTCAAGTGATGATGAAAAAGAATTATATAAATTTTTTAATGATGTTTATAGTCGTTTTTTTGATGAAGATGTAGTTGAAGAAATTGAAGAAGAACAATATTCATTAGATGATGATGATGACGATAATTATAAAGATGAACCAGATAATTATCTAGGTAATCAAAATACAAAATTAGAGAAACAAACTAAAGATGGTAATGAGAGTTACGCAATAGAAGCAAAAAGTGATAATATTAAAGTAACCAAACAAGTAGACCTCATCAAAGGTAAGGTGAATCCATTATTATTACAAACAATTCGTCGAGTCATTAGTATTGATAGTCAATATCGACCAGATCCGGAAAGGACATTATCAGGAGAATTTACATTTAATTTATCGGATCCATTAAAAGATGTAGTTTCATTAAAGTTGTATTCAATAGGTATTCCGTATACGTGGTACACAGTGAATCAAAATTTCGGTAGTAATTTTTTAATATTAAAAGGAAATACACCAGGAATAGATGATGGAACTTATGATATTAGTGCAAGTATACCAACAGGTAATTATGCTGCGGATGAATTAGTAACAACAATAAATACTAATTTACAAAGTGCTTTAAGAGTTCCAAGTATAGTAGATATGAGTTTTGGAAATACGGGATTTACATACAATGTAAATAGATCGCGTTCGACATTTAATTTCTTTTTTAGAAAAGTACATACATTATCGAGTTATGAATTTGAATTTGAAAATTGGACAACTCCAAATAGTACAGTTCCAAATGATAATCGTGATTATTTACTTGCTGGTAGTCGTTTTAAGTCTATACCAGGTTTTTTGGGATTTAATAAGCAACGATATTTTTTAAATGCATTAGATTCATCTAGAAATTTACCGATATCTACCACTTCTGAAGCACAAATTGATGATGATAATGAAAAGTTTTATCTAGATTCTCGTCCACATGTTAGTATGAATAATTATTTTAAATTAATACATTATGTAGGACCTGATACGTACAGTAATACTAGTACTATAAAAAACACATATGACATATCATTGACATTGGTTCCAAAAGCAAATGGAGATGTATCTGGTAATTTTAGTCGTAAGCAAATTTTTGAACAATTAAATAAGGATTTATCTAATACTCCTGTATTACAAGGAACAAATTTAATAATAAGAAATGATATTAGTAATGGTGGATTAGGTAATGATACAAATTCATATTATACACTTAGTTTGAATTTTAATAGAGATTATATAGATGCTACTGAAAATTCCAGAATGTATATTGAATTTCCAAATGAATCTGAGTTACAAATAACTGATGCTAGTAGTGTATGGACAGGTTCATCAAGTGCGTTAAGATTCATTGATATATCATGTGATATATCAACAATAAAAGGTGAGTCTCAAACAGTAATAGATGATACAAAGGATCCCATTGAAAGGATTGATATAGCACAAAATGGAATACCATATTATGAAATACGTTGTATAAGACCCTTTTATAATGTTCCGCAAAATAATTTTAGTGTAAATCTAGGTAGTGATATTACAAATAGTGGTATAAGTAGTATATCAGAATTAGGATTGGTAGATAGTTGTTATAATAGTTTACAATTTGACAATATTTTTAATGCATTAAAAAGTTCAATGACTGTATTACAAACAAATAGTGTAACAACAAATGAACCAACAGGAGTTATTGATGTGTCATCAACATTTGTAAAAACAGATGATGGTAATCATATAGATTTTAAATTAGATTTATTAAAAAAATTTAATAACACAAATTATCAAGCAGATATTATTTTAAATCATACAACAGATATAAGTTGTTCATTGTTATATAAAAACGCAAATAATCAAGTCGATCCCGATAATAATGATCCTGGTACATTTCCATTTTATAATGAAGATCCAAATAGTGACAAATTTAATTTTAATTTTGATTTATCCCAAAGTATGGTAGATATTTCAAATAATCCAATATATTATAGTTATAATAGAAATATTAATGTAGATTCAAGAAAAATATATAAAGGTGATGGTATTATTGTTAACAATACAAAGCCTCCTAATGATAATTTTATTATTAAAATATCACCAAAAGATTCGAGTGGAAATCAAGAGAGTCCACCTTATATAGTAAATATATTCGATTATATAGATTTATCTTATGATGATTATGGACAATTTGTAGGAACTGGAGGTACACGTACAAAACATGGAACAAATGGAACAATTAAGTTTGATGTATCATATGATATAATTATCGGTGGTCCTGATAGAGATGGTTCATCTAATGTAACTAATCATAGCTATCAAATTAATAATTCTTCATTAGGATTTGATAATGTTGCTAACGGTAGATTTATTGATATTTCTCAAAATGATCAGAATTTTCCTGATATAGGTGCAGCAGATAATGTAATTGCTGGTTTTGTACCTATATATCCTAGATTAACCGCATTTATAAATTATATGTTCGATAATTTTACAGACTATTCAGGAAATAATCCAATAAAAGGAACAAAATTATCAATACATCAATATGATCGTGTAGAAGATACTACTAACCAAACTTATAAATTCATGGACGCCTCATTAAGTATAGTAGTAAATGAATCATTAAATAGAAATGATTATGAAATACAATTTTTTGATCCAAAAAATAAACACCCAAACACAATCAAAAAAATAAACAAAACAGATCCCAGTGTTACTGATAGATCTACAGATACAAATTTTTGGGTTGGTCAAATGTTTTTTGATATTTCTTTTGTCGATATAAGCGGTGTAAGATTAAATGATATACATGATACTATTTCAAACCCTAATGGAAAACTAATAGAAACGTATGATACGTTAATGGATAATTCTTATGTAGAATGTAAAACTAATTTAACAACAGCATTACAACCGATAATTACAATAGATAATTTAATAATTAATGAAACAAATGATACATTTAAAATAAAAGCGTGGGAACCTGGTGTAATAACTAATCCGGAAGGATTAAATGATTTCACATTTACAGTTCCGCATGGTACATACTTGAGAAATACGGCGGTAAATGGATTTAGCAATTTAATAGAAACATTAAATAGTTTAACACCAACAAATACAGTGAGAAATAGTATATTTGGAGTTCGTTTTAATTTAGTGGATGGTGTAAATGATGCTTCATATGTTGAAATAGTTACAAATGGTTATAAAAAATATACATCTGCTGATTATAAATTGGTTTTTTATGATGATGTAACATTTGCGCAATGTTATTCTGGTGTGACAAGTATTAGAAATACGACATCAGATGCAACATTAGGGTGGTTATTGGGTTTTAGAAATCGTACACAATATGATTTATCAGATAATACAGCAACAAATTATCAAATGACACAAACAATAGATAATTCATTTTCAATTATAATGGAAGCGGATAGTGTTGTAACGACCGATTTATATAATAAATTATTTATAGTTTTAGATGATTATAATCAATCACGATTAAATGATGGTTTAATTACAAATATAACAAACGAGGAGACAATAGAGTTACCATCATATGCGACAAGAAATCGTGTTGTATGTGATCCAGTAACTGGAGAACAAATAAATGATCCAGATCAGTCTCAAGATGTAACTGGTTCTAGACTTACTCAAAATTTAGCATATGCCGCAAATGAAAATAGAAAGGCTATAGCTACAGGAAGTACTAGAACTGGTGGAAAGGGTCCATTTGCAAAGGATGTATTTGCGGTGATACCGATAAAAACAAATGCATTGGATAATGGAGCAACATATACTGAATTTGGAGGAACATTACAAAATCAAGAGCGTATATATTTCGGACCTGTAAATATAAGCAGAATGTCTGTGAAACTATTGACAGATAGAGGTGATGTAGTTGATTTAAATGGTGCTGATTGGACATTTTCATTAATAGCTGAACAATTGTATCAATCAAGTACTGTATAGTAAAATATTATAATTTTTATTCGTATTATAATATATGACAATAATACCAAATATATTAGACCACATAGGATTTTGGAGTCCAGCGGTATTAGTATTAATAGGACTAATAGAAATAAATGATACAATGTGGATGAAACATATATTTTTGACATTAGTAGTTTTTAATATAATTATTAATAAGGGATTAAAATCACTAATACAGCAGGAAAGACCATATGATTCACAATTGTTATACGATTTTGAAGATTACAGTGACGAAGAGCAATACGGAATGCCGTCTGGACATGCTGAATTATCTGCTTTTAGTGTCGTATACATATATTTAATGACGCGTTCAAAAAAATGGCTTTTAGGAGGAATATTTTTGACATTTTTGACGTGTATTCAACGTTGGCGTTTTAATCTTCATAGTATTCCACAATTATTTATAGGATTAATAGTTGGAACATTGATGGGTATAGGATTACATAAAGGTACGAAAGAATATTTGAAAACATTATATAATTGATATACTGGTAATAAAAAAATGTCAATAATGTATATAATGAGTCAAGGAGATTATTTGAAACATAAAATAAACAGTCATATATTGGCCTCACAAACAGAATTGCCTAATGTATTGAATTCACGATTATATACAGAATTTATAAGATATCAAATAGCCAATAGTATAACAAATACAAATAATGCGAATCAACAATTAGAACCAGACCAAAAGCAGACTGTATTTGGAATGGAAAAATCCGTCAATAGCTGTCCCGAATACATCTTATGTGAAGATACCCAAAACCGTCCATATCGTACGGCATCAACATCTATGTCTTTTTCATGCAATCGTCCTTTTATGAATCCGGCAAGACCAGTTTATGTAAAAGACCCAGCAAATTCCAAAACAGAATGTGATTGTGCCCTGAATAAAATAACTTCAAATCCATGTAAATGTGCTATAAGTCAATAAGTGTACAAATAAAAGTCCAATAAATCGTAAATAATTTTTTTATTTATGATTTTTATCAAATATCTATTTTATATATTTATGCTGATTCTAAAGCAGTTACACGTGCTAATAAATCAGTCACTTGTGTTTCTAAAGTCGCAGTTTTCGTTTTTTCGGATTGTAATTGACGATCCACTTCTTGTAAGGCAGCGGTAGCGACAGTGAAAATGGCTGATTTATTTAATGTATGGAAATCCGGTACCCTCTGACCGTTTAATAAAATTGTATTTGCTGGTATTGTATAAAGATTATTACCAGACATATCATTTACATTAAAACTAGCATCAGTACAACATTCACGTATTTTGTAATTTTCATTCAATGACACATCAATTTGAATGTTACTGCTATCAATAATGTTACTATCATATACGTGTATGTAACTTTGTATATCTGGATTATTAGGTAAATAGTTATCAATACTTAAAATTGCATAACAGTTACCGCTAGAGTCCGTGTAATTAAATGAAATATCACTTGTATTAGTCTTAGATAGAGTTAATATATTATCTTCACTGAGAGAAGAATCGTCCATAAAACAATTAATTTCATCTTCTTCTATTTTAACAGCATCTGGAAAAACTTCACGGATTTGTTGTGCGATAAAACCAAATGTAGTTGCATTTCCTCTTTCTCTTTTATCAATATATTCATATTTCTTAGGTTCAATTAAACGAAGTGTATTCAAAGCTTCATTATCACTGATATCAACAATATTTGTTTTAATTCTACGGTCAGATGCAGAAATTAGAGCACCACGTGTATACAAACCACCCTTAGCAAACAATGATAAACCGTATGCATTTGCACCATTAAATACTCTGTCAGTATCTGATACATCTAAAGAATTTCTGTCCATACCAGCATATACAGACCCATAGCTGGTATAATTATAACCACCAGCACCATCGGGGTTTACATTTGTACTATAATTATCTGGATTTCCTGTATCATAAGTGCTATTGTTTTGACTTGTTACGTTATACCATATAACTAATGGGTAGACAGGAGTATAAGTCCCAATACCGACATAACCACCAAGTGCACTACCACCTCTAACATCTAATTTTTGAGTTGGATCAGTAGTCCCAATACCGACCCTACCAACCTTATCAATTGTCATACTATGCGACCAAGTATTTTTGGCACCATTTGTTGAATGATAAAATACATGTCCGCCCATAGCAGCGTTTTCAAAGGCATTACCAGCATAATATTCTAGAACGGCATGGTCTGTGCCACTGCGTTTAATATGCGGCATCATACCAGGAATAGTTGAACCATATATATTCATTGAATTCAAGTCAAAATCAATTTGATTTGTGCAGACTGAACCATTAACGTGTAATGGTACAATAGGATTAGTAGTCCCAATACCGACATTACCGTTTGCCCTCATTGTCAAAGTATTCACTGTTACTCTTCCATTAGTTGGATGATAGTAATTACTATCAAAACTAATTTTCAATCCTTGTCCGCCCTCATGTGTATTGTTGATTTGGTAATAGTCATTAGAATTGGTTTTTCTAGCAATGCGTAAAGCATTTGTATCTGAATTAACTTCCAGAACAGATTGAGGATTATTAGTCCCAATACCGACATTACCAGTACTATAATGGATTTCATTTGTATTCACAGTGGTCCATTGACTGCCGATGTATTCACTACCACCTTGATTGATTGTTCCTGAAATGTTTATATCACCACTAATATCCAAATTGTATGATGGATTTGTTAACCCAATACCGACATTCCCGTATTCTAATATAGTTTTAGCATTATTACTTGAATCAAATGAATATTTTAACATTATAAATTATAATTATATAATTTATTCTAAATACAATCTCAAAAAATCAAAAATTATTATTACTTATAAATAATAATAATTAAATAAACATTTTCAATTTCAAAAATATTTAACCACAATGATAAGTACATCCGACAAAGGCTGCTTTAAAAACGGCTTCGCCAGCGGTTTTCTTGGTAGTGTAATCACTTTCTGTAAGAATATTACCTGTAGCGTCAACATATCGAATTTCATAAGGGTGTTCTTGTTCAGTTGAATCTACCCATTGGATTAATCCATTAGTATCTAAATCATTGACAAGAGTAATGGTGGATGAGTTGGTTTGTGATATAACATCAACAATATTACTAGAAGTCATTTTATATTTTAGGTTATTTGAAGCATCTTCAAATCCTTTCCAAGAATTAGCAATTGGACCACTATTTAATTTACGGTCGCGTTCTTCAAGAATATTACCAGAAAAGTCATAACTAATACGCTTTGTTGTAACTAATTCACCAGATGTATTTACTAATGTATTTCCAGAAATTTCATAGACTATAGCATTTAAATTATCTTTATAAACGTTTCCGGATACTTCAAATACTAGTGTATCAGTAATATAATCAGCAGGTGTAAAAGTAAATTTATCAATAACTGTTTTTGTTTCTGTTTTGTATAGATTATTACCAGAATTATCAGATGTTACATTTCTAACATTAACCCCAGAATTATCTAAAATAAGATTTCCAGAAATTTCATATACAATAGCACCTGAAGCATCAAGATATTTAGTTTTGTCAGATGATAAATCATATGTAGTTCGTTCTTCAAAATCACGTGGAATACTTTCAATAAGATTATTTGATTCTTCAATGAATTTTCCATTATAAATTCTTTTCTTTTTGATTTCTTGTTTGTATTGTAAAGCAGGATTAAAGTCACAATTCATTGTAATTTTCGCAACTGTGTAATTATGAAGAATATCATCTATTTGTTTACAACCATAACCACCAACATTGCTTGTTGTAATATAATCTCCAGATTCAAAACTACCACTAGCATCAATAACCCAAATAGCACCTTCACCTAAAGAGTTAATAAATACACGTTCATCACCTTCTTCTTTATCTACAACAGTTTGAAATACTCCATAATTATCAGTACGTGAAGAGGAATCATTATTATCCTCAGCAGAAGATATAACACCAAATACAGATTTATCATTGACTTTGCTAGATAAAGATACTACTGGAAGTGATTCATTGATTGTAATAGCATCTTTTCCTTTAACAATACCATTAGACATTTTAATAAAATCGTCTTTATTTGCTGAAACAATGAGACCGATATTATTATTACTAATATCTTTGTATGGAATATTATCAATAAAAGTTCTATGCTGACCTGTGAAATTATTCATCGCTTGACCAGTACCCGTAGTAAGTACATTACCTACACGTTTCCAGTTACTACCTTCAAGATTATTACCATCATTGTAGCTAGACCCATCTTCATTTATTCGGCAATTCAAAAAAGTTAAATAATATGAACCATAACGATCATTACTCCCACTTTCATTCATAGATTGTACAGCCCATGAAGCTTTACCTTTTTGACCAAAAAATAAAGCATTTTGTCTATATACATGCTGATTATTACTTCCAGCTACACCAATACCACTAGTAGGACCATTACCTTGATGAAGTAATCCTAAACCTCCTGGATGGGTTATTTGTAAACCTACAGGCACATGAGAATCAGTGATTATATCATTCTTATCAGTACCAATACCAACATTACCTTTAAAGAAACAATCATTACCAATATGAGCAATTTCATCTTCTTCATTTGTAATTATATGAATATAAGCTATTGAAACCATACCATCAAGATAATAACCACCAGCAGTATTGGTATTGGTAGGAGGGTTAGTGGTACCAGTACCACCACTTAATTTAGAAATTACAAAATAATAATAATTATATTTATCTCGGTTTTCTTCAGGAATTACATAAGCTCCAAGGTCTTTATTATCATATAAATTTCTTTGATCTATGTTATCCTCGTAACCAAAACCGGCAAACCAAGCAGGTTCTGGTGTTGCTGTTCCTTCAAAATGGTTAGCATATTCAGACATTTTATTATATTGAGTATGAAAACATCCTAGTTTATACATTTTTGGTAAATATTGTTGATTATATTTTTTTCTTGTTGTTAAATCAAAAAGATTGTCATCACGCAACATAAGGTTATCATCAAAATTCGCATTAGCACTATCTTCCCTGCTATACATTGGATTTTTTACGTCTTGATAATGTTCTATAGGTTCATATGAACCGTATACATGTACTTCTCCTGGAGCAGCTGTTCTATCTATTCCAAGAGTGGTATATATATCGAATTTTTCTATTTGTGTAGGTTCATTACAATGTAATCTAGCATATTCACCATTTGGAACATTATAATATGAATCAAAATGATTATATTTGCCTCTGTAATCATCATCATCAAGAGTAGAATAAGTGTGTTGTTCTACTCCCCAAGCAGCAAGACCACCCTCAGGAACATAATTCTGCTGTAAGGGGTTGAAAGAACTATTTGGGTTCGCCAAAGCACTACCATTACTTCTCGAACTATAACCCCAAAGAAATTTTTCTTTCGGTAACTCTCTTATGTATTTCAATTCACTAGCTTTTCCATAAATACCAATTTCAGTGTTTTTTGACCCTTTAATATTGTCTATTTCGAATACTTCTTTGTTGTTATTAAATGTAGGAAAGGACATACTATAAAATGTCTATAGATTTTTATCTAAACGGTTTAGCGTTAATTTCATTTTTTATTTCTTCTATATTTAATATATAAATGCCTACAGTTCTAAATAATATAGGAATTAGTGGTGATTACGGTCAAATTGTTTTTCATAATGATGGTACTAATAATATAATTGACCTTAGTCATAGTAATGCTCGTACAACAATACACGATTTAAGTGTAAATAATACGATAACAACAGGCACAGTTATAGGTTCAGGACCAAATCATTTATTAGAATTATCTGGAAATTTCGGTATTAATACATCAGGAGGAGCTCCTCTTTGTGTAGTAGACATAAGTGATTATGGAGCAATGAAAATTCCAGTAGGTATAACAGGACAACGTCCAGGAGGAGGAGGCGTATCGGATGGTTCTTTGGGTATGATTCGTTATAATACAACAAGCAGTACTTTTGAAGGTTATGGACCTAGTGCTTGGGGTTCATTAGGTGGTGTTATAAATACAGAACAAACTACATTTGTAAATGCACTAGATAAATCAAGTGACCTTTCTTCAAATAGTATACAATTTACAACAAGTGCGGAATTAGTAGCAGTAATTGATGCTTCTGGTCAAGTCGGTATTGGTTCTACTATTCCTCAGTTTATTCTAGATATTAGCGATAGCGGT
>Ga0181409_1000166_pt1 | contig 25682 bp, 34 predicted proteins | sample 32SPOviralmetaG_FD_130138 | JGI IMG/M metagenome (GOLD analysis project Ga0181409, IMG submission 130138) | Marine viral communities from the oligotrophic San Pedro Time Series (SPOT) site, San Pedro Channel, CA, USA - 32 SPOT_SRF_2012-05-30 | ecosystem: Environmental > Aquatic > Marine > Strait... | reverse complement strand
GCAATGCTAGTGCTCAGTTTGGAGATCACTCATTCAACAACGTGTTGCTAGACTTTCAACCAGATGTTGTAATGGATATACGAGATTGGTGGATGATTGAGTTTGAACAGAGATCTCCTTTTCGAGACTTCTTTCATTGGGCAATCATGCCTACCGTAGATGCAGCACCGCAAGATGTTCAATGGATAAACACATACGCTTCAGCCGATGCTGTTTTTGCATACTCTGAGTTTGGTAAAAGAACCCTACTAGAGCAGTGTGATGACATGAAGTTTATCGACATAGCTTCACCAGCGGCAAGCAGCTTCTTTTCGCCAGTGCAGGATAAACCACAACATAAAAGCGATATGGGTATTTCTCCTGACACTTTTATTGTTGGAACCGTCATGAGAAATCAGAAAAGGAAGCTATACCCTGATTTATTCAAATCATTTAGGGACTTTTTAGATGCGACCGAAGACGATAATAGTTTTCTTTACTGCCACACATATTACCCTGATGTTGGCTGGGATATCCCTAGACTATTAGATCAGTACGGTCTATCTAGCAGAGTGCTATTTACATACAAGTGCAAAAGCTGTGGACACATATCAGTAAATTTCTTTCAAGATACTATGCAGTCATGTCCAAAATGCGGAAAGTTTTCAAACGTGCTTGTTGGATTGAGCAACAGTATCAACGAACAAGAGCTTTCTAAGATTTATAATTTGTTTGATGTATATGTGCAGTACGCGAATAGCGAAGGTTTCGGAATGCCTCAGCTAGAAGCGGCTCACTGCGGTGTTCCTGTTATGTCTACTTATTATTCTGCAATGGAGTCGGTTATCGACAATATTGGAGGAGTTGCATTAGAGCCTCTTTCATATTATCTAGAGTGCGAAACGGGCTGCAAAAGAGCTGTCCCAGACAATGAAAACTTTGTATCTAAACTTATAGAGCTTCATTCGCAAAAAGACAGCCTATCAGAACTGGGCAAGACTATACGTAATAATGCTTTAAGTAACTACAGTTGGGATAAAGCCGCAGACGCTTGGGCCAAACATATAGCCACCGTGGAAATAAGAGATCCTCGTGAAACATGGCTCTCTCCACCAAAGATACTAGAGCCCGCCAGAAGTATACCTCAAAACCTACAGTCAAATATAGAAAAGGTTAACTTTATATTTAATCAGGTGCTACACAAACCAGAGTGGCTGGGTGGCTATCTATGGAAGAAGGTTTTGAAAGACTGCACATTTGGATACAGATGTGAGAATGTAAATAAAGACTTCTACTTTAACGAGTCGCACAAGCAGTCATTACAATCAAATAGACCTTTTTCTTTTGAAGAGGCGTGCGGCGAAATGGCCACCTTTAGAGAGCAAATGAATAATTGGGAAAAGGCAAGACTCAACATTAAGCCAAGAGGTTAATACATATGGACTTTAGCTTTGCTTTAGCTCTACTGGGCGGACAGACAGAAATAAAACTACAAACCGACGTAAAATTAAGAGATCCTGTTATAAGGTATGTTCTAGATCTTTTTGATGGGGCTCCCGTAAAAATATTTCAGGTAGGAGGAATAGAATCCCTACAAACTCAGTTTCGCTGGGGTTCTGGATGGAGTGACACAATATTTGGAGCGTATATAAAGGAAAAAGGCGGCTCATTAACTATTGCGGATATAGACCTAGACCACTTAGCAAATTCATCATTCATAGCGGAGAGACTGGGATATGATCTACTGCTTGAACTAGGAGACGCGATAGGAGTCATTTCAGAAGACTATGACGTATATTATCTAGACGGTGCGGACGGCGATATAGGCGACAAACAAACACTAGATCAATTCAAAAAAATAGAGAAAACAAAGTCCGTCGTGCTGATTGATGATATAAACAGCAAGGCTGTAAGTCTTACAAAATACCTAAAATCTAAAAACATTAGATTTGAAACGCATCACGGATTCGGTAATGGCGGAATGATAACTATTGATATGAGGCAAAGATAATGAAGGTACTCTATATAGGAAACTATAGAGACGGCACGGGATGGGCTAACGCCTGCATCAATAATATTCTGGCACTAGATAGTGTTGGCGTAGATGTTGTGCCTAGAGCTATTACGTTTGAAAATCAACAACAGGATTATCCCAATAGGATAAAAGAACTTGAGTCGGTATCGACTGACGGTTGTAATGTATGTATACAACACACACTTCCACACCTATACTCCTATGATTCAAGATATAAAAACATAGGATTCTTGGCTGTTGAAAGCAGCAACTTCAAGGACACAGGGTGGCAACACAACATTAACCTAATGGACGAACTTTGGGTTCCAAGTCATGCGGCTAAAGTGTCTTGCGAAAATAGTGGAGTAAAGATTCCAGTCAAGGTTGCACCACACTCGTTAGATATGTCAGAATACAATATCAGTAATACGGGCAACAAGATACAGGAAATGCTTTCAACATTCAACTTTGCCTTCATTGGAGAATTTATAGAAAGAAAAAATCTACAGGCACTCATAAAGGCTTTTCATATAGAGTTTGACTTTCAAGATCCTGTCAATCTATTTATAAAAACATCAAAGGTGGAATTGCCTCAGATACAAGAATTTATCAAGCATGTAAAGTCTGGTCTAAAGTTACGAAATAGATACAGAGAAGAGATTGTAATAACTGGAAGGCTAGAAAAACAAGACTATACATCTGTATTGTCGCAGTGTCATTCTTTTGTAATGCCGAGCAGAGGTGAAGCGTTTTGTATACCCGCCTTAGAAGCTATGGCTCTAGGAATTCCAGTTATTCATACAGAAGGCACTGGTATGGATGACTTTTGCGTAGGGCAAGCCGTGTCATCAAAAGCAACGCCCTGCTTGGGTGCTGTTACAACTTTACCAAATCTCGACACAGCAAGCAGTGACTGGCGCGAGATTGACATAAGGGCATTGTGTGCAGCCATGAGACAGGCGTATCAGAGATGGAATTCTGACGAGGAAAAAATAAAGAAAGGGCAAACTATAGCCGCAGCCCTAACGTATGATCACAAGCCTATCGGTCATAAAATGAAGGAGTTACTAAATGACAGCTAGAGCAACACCAGAAGCTGTAAGATCTATTATGAGAAGACCGCACGTTGTTAGCGGGCGTGAAAAGCTTAATATACTAACATTTTGTACTCACGAGAGATATGAACAACAGCTATGTAAAACGGGACATAATTTCTATGCAATAAATCATGGAAAAAGATGGGATACCGACTACGGAGAGATTCCAGAAAACTACTGCGAAATAGACGGCGTTCCTCCAGCCCACGTTGATATAGACTTAATATTATGTCACACGCCGTGTGAAAGACTGGCAATTTCTCAAAAAATAAAGCAGGATCTAAATGTCCCTGTAGTACTGCATACTCATACGTTGCCAGACATAAGAATAGACACATCTACTCAAGTGCAAAGATTTCAAGAAGCCTCGTCTTGGGTTGACAAAAGATGTTTCATATCCGACTTCAACAGGGACGCTTGGGGTTGCAATGAAACAAATGCTGAATATATCGAGCATGGGATTGATTGCGATTTCTGGATGAACTTTGAAGAATCGCAAAGAGATAATGTTTGTTTATCTGTAGTCAACGACTGGCCAAATAGAGACTGGTGCTGTGGCTGGGAATTGTGGAGACAAACATCTCAAGATCTACCACTCCGCGTCTTTGGAAAAAGTCCCGGATTTTCAGAACCGGCAAATTCCATCGAGCATTTAAGACAAATCTATCATCAGTCTAGTGTATTTTACAACACTTCTCTACATTCTCCTGTGCCTACGGTGCTGATGGAGGCTATGGCTTGTGGGTGTGCGGTTGTTTCTACTTCAACATGTATGATTCCAGAGATTATCGAGAACGGTATAAATGGTTTGATCTCTAATGACCCCGCCGAACTGAGGTCGATGCTAGAGAGACTACTAGAGAATCCTGAAATGGCTCGTGAACTAGGCAAGAACGCGCAAAAAACCATACTTGAAAAATACAACAAACAGCAATTTTTGGCCAACTGGAATAATTTATTTTATTCAACTATCAGAGACTATAAGGAATAATAATGAGAATCTATCTTTCTTCATCAGAACCGGCAGACAAGTCCTATAAGTGGGCTTCTAATATCGTAGTGTTTAACGACATGGTTCAGACCAGCGAAGCTACTTCTATTGTGTGCGATCACTTTCTTTCTTCATTTTCGTATGGCGAGATTGCAGAAGTTTTAAAAATTATTGCGTCTAAAATGAGACTTCAATCTGAGATTACAATAGTTCATCCTGACGTTGTTATCTTATCACAAAAGATGTCTAGAGAAGAAATTAACGAACAGACCTTAAATAATATACTTTTTAAAAGCGAATCAATCAGAAGCGTATGTTCTACCGAAACAATACAGTCATTAATTCCAGACAATCTTGAGGTTACACAGAAAAACTTTGACACGGCTACATCAAATATAGTAATAAAAGCGAGGAGGGTAAGATGAGCGTAAATAGTGGTTGTGGAGGTTGTGTTTTTGCCGAATCAAATAAAACAGAACAGTTGTCTTGCAAGCTAGACAGAGCGTCAAAGTTGGGAATTCTAGAAAAAGACGATGAGAACTTCTTTGTATTATCTAGGTTTTGCACAACATATAGACCGAAAGAGTGGCTAAACGACCTCTCTTTGGCCCAGTCAAAAGACATCAAGAAGTCTGTGTTGCAAGAGATTTCTCCACGCGTAGGGTTCTTCATATTGCTAGACACCAGCCAAGAAGGTGGGATAGATAAACTTAAAAAAACCCTAGAAGATATTAAGAATCAAGAGTTATTTGACCCAAGATATGTTGTGGTAATTAACGACAAAGTTGAATACAACGAAGCAATTTTTGAGATCCTTCAGCCAATGTTTGATTTTGAAAAGACCGAATATCACATACTGCAATTAGAGGTAAAGATAGAAGATCCAATTAATACTATAGATGAGGCTTTTAAACACGCTAAAAATGGATATGTTTATGTAACCTCTGCCGGAGAAAGTGTACCAAGAGATCTTATCTGCAAAATAGATAAGCGTATAAATCTAGACATGAAAAGACTTGTAGTGGTAAAGCCTTATTCTGGAATTAATGGATTATTATTTCAATCTGCTCTATTTAAATTTGTCAATGGAAACAAGCCAAAACTTTATCAGGACGAAACTATAGACAATAGACCATTCTTAGAGAAGGTTGAAGAAGCGGCAAAAGAAAGTGCAGACGAAACGTTTATTGATTGGAGCCAATTTAATGAATCCTAAAGTAGCAATAATTATAGCCAATTACAACTATGGAGACTATGTTGTTAATGCTGTAAAAAGCATAGAAAACCAAACATATGACGGACCAATTAAAATCTTCTTGGTGGACGATGGGTCTTCAGACGATTCTTGGGATAAGCTTTCTGAATACAGAAACTCAAAAAAAGACAAGGACAAGTATAACTTTATAAGAATAGAAAACTCTGGAGCTAGTGTTGCTAGAAATGTAGCCATCCAAGCGGCTTGGGATTGGGCTGATGTTTTTGGTGTGCTTGATTCTGATGACGAGTACTATCCAGAAAAAGTCGAAAAGCTTATCGCTAAACTTGTTGAGTATCCAGAGGTCGGGGTCGCTTATGCTGACTACGACATAGAGACACCTGTGTACTCAAAAGAAGAGTTAAAGCCATCGTATGACAGACAGGTTCTTTTGCAAAGATGTATAGTTCACAGCAACTCTTTGATAAAAAAACAATACCTAGAGATGATACGACTTCCTAATGGAGAGTTTTTCGATAGTAGACTGCACGGACCAGCCAGTCAAGAGTTTATAGGATGTACAGAAGATTATGATTTGTGGATAAGACTATCAAAGGTGTGCATGATGACACACGTCCCAGAGTGCTTGGCCAAGGCAAATGAGCATGGCAACAATCAATCGCTCAAGATGACCGGAGAAATATTTCAGAAACATGCTCAAATTTTAGGTAGTAGATAATGAGTGGTAGGTTTACGACAAAGATAACAACAGGCAAGCACAAGTCATACAATAATATGTCGCAAACTACAATTGCGATACTTGGTGCTGGAGTAGGATCAAGAATTAAGTCTCACGAGCCAAGAAGTCTCATAAAAATAGGAAAGAAAACATTAATAGAACATCAGCTATGTGCCATAAAAGAATCATTTGATGATCCCGAAGTGATAGCGGTGGTTGGCTGTAAGGCTGAAAAAGTAATAAAGAAGATGAGGGGTGAAGTCAGAATAGTAGAAAATCAAATACACCAGACAACAAACACTTCAGAAAGCATTAGGTTGGCATTTAACAATAGCGCTAAGACCAACTTTCTATTTATGCATGGCGACTTATATTTCAACGCTTCTACGTTGAAAAATGTTGACTATGGAAAATCTTTTGTTATAATTGATAACAACAATATGATTTCCGACAAAGAAGTAGGGCTGACCGTCTACAACAATACAGCAACAATATTCTCTTACGGACTTGAAACAAAGTGGTGTCAAATAGCATATATCACAGGCAAAGAGCTGAAGATACTAAAAAATATATTTAACAAGTTTGACGACATTCATAAGAAAATGTTGTCATTTGAAATATTAAACAAGATGATATCTATGGGTGCAAACTTTAAATGCTACGAACCCAAAGACATGTCTATACTTGAAATAGACCGAATAAAGGACTTAAACGTATGAAGGTAATGATAGCTAGCGATGGAACACATGCGCACTTCTTTCAAAGAGTTGCTTGGAAGCACGCTTTTAATGCTTGTGGCATAGAGGCTGAACTCTGGGATTATAAGCAGGTTTCGGCTTTTGATGCGTTTGATACATTTGAGCCAGATATTTTTATGGGTCAATCGTACAACCTAGACGACGCTACAATAAAGTGCATAAAAGAAAGACCTCATCTTAAAGTCGGCTTAAGGGCTGGTGACTGGGGAGTTCACGAACCCTTAGTAGACAAGCAAAAGTACAACATTCTGTTTTGTTCCCAACAGGAAAAACAGATGCTAAAAAAGCTAAAGGATGAAACAGGAAAACCGGATTTTGTCCACATACACTACAGCCAAAAAGCTATGTCTGTAACTCACAATCATTATGAGTCAATAGGTATCAAGCCCGTGTCCCTAATGATGTGCGCAGATACAATCATGTACGGCGGAGCAAAGATTGACGAAAAACTAAAATGTGACATTGGATTTGTTGGAGGGTATTGGCCACACAAGGGGTTGATTATAAACAAATACCTATTCCCACTCTTACATCCGATGGACAAATATAGAGTTAAAATATTTGGAAACCAACCTTGGAAGGTAAACCAGTACTGCGGCGCTATCAGCGACTCCGATGTTAAAAATCTTTTCGTGTCTGCCAAAATATGTCCAAACTTAAGTGAGCCACACGCCCATGAATTTGGAATAGATGTAAACGAAAGAATATTTAAGATCTTGTATTCGGGTGGATTTTGTATTTCTGACAATGTTGACGCGTACAAAATGTTTGGAGACGGGGTTGTTCTAGCAGATTCGCCAGCAGACTTTGAGGAAAAAATAAATCACTATCTTGACGCCCCTGAAGAAAGGGCGACGATTTCAAAAAGAGGTCGCGAGTTCGTGAAAGCAAACCATACCGGCTTTCATAGATGTGCCACAATACTAGCGGAATGTGGATTTAAAGATTTATCTAACCAAATGATTGAAGTGGCGGGAACCATTAAATGACAAAAGAAAAAGTATTAGTAACGGGAGCAAATGGCTTTCTTGGTAAGTCGGTCTGTCGTCAAATTGCAAAGAATAAAGACTACAAGGTAATTCCACTGTCGGGAAAAGCCGAGTGGGACTTAACCAAACAAAAATATGTTGACTATGCTTTAACAGAATTTAGCCCTGATATAGTAATACATCTCGCAGCGACCTGCGGGGGAATAGGTGCTAACAGAGAGAATCCCGGACTATATATGTACGACAATCTGTCTATGGGTATGAACTTAATAGAGTCTTGTAGAAAATATGGGAAGCTCAAAAAGTTCGTAATGGTGGGAACTGTCTGTGCATATCCTAAGTTTACTCCAGTACCATTCAAAGAAGACGACATATGGAACGGGTATCCAGAAGAAACCAATGCTCCTTACGGGATTGCTAAAAAGACCTTGATGGAGCTTCTTATAGCCTATAATAAACAATATAATTTTAACTGCACCAACTTGATACCAGTAAATATGTATGGCCCGAATGACAATTTTGATCCAGCAAAAAGCCATGTTATTCCGGCGCTGATATTAAAGTTTGCAAAGGCTATAAATAATAACGAATCGACCGTAGAGCTATGGGGAACCGGATCGGCTAGTCGAGAGTTTCTCTATGTAGATGATTGTGCGTCAGCTATTTCACAGAGCCTAGAAAAAGACACTACGCCACACCCAATAAACATTGGAACCTGTAGCGAGATAACAATTAAAAAGCTAGCAGAGACTCTGGCCGACATCATGGGTTATGACGGAGGCGTCACGTTTAATTCTGACTATCCGGACGGCCAACCTAGAAGATGTTTAGATACAAACAGAGCACACAAGGTGCTTGGGTTTAAAGCCAAGACTGAGCTTTACAAGGGTTTAAAAGAGACTGTGAGCTGGTTTTACAAAAATGAAGGAAAGTTTATTGATTACTTCAATAATATTCAGTAAGGACAGGGCGTTACAGCTCGACCTAACTTTAAAAACAATTAAGCAAAACTTTGGACTTTGCAGTAATGTGGTAGTTCTATACAAGACTTCAGAACAACAATATGAAGAATCTTATGCTACCGTCAAGGAAGAGCATCCTAATGTTTCTTTTTATAATCAGTCACATTCTATATTTTTTGATATAGTCTCAATTATTAAAAACACAGATTCTAATTATATATGCTTCTTTACAGACGACAATATAGTTTATCGCAATGTGGACATCACTGAAGATGCCCTTAATCAAGTTTTTAATCTGGTTGATGAGTCTGGAGAACGCGTTGGGTGTGCGTGCCTGTCTCTTAGGTTGGGATTAAATACAACAAAAAGAGATTTTGGCAGTGGCTTGGTAAACGATTTAATACCCAAGCTTTTTTCGTTGCCGCCATTCTTTCTCTGGGGATTTACTAGTCTTCCTCCCGGAGGCTATTGGTCATATCCACTATCTGTCGATGGTCACATATTTAATAAAGAAAAGATTTTAGCGTTCTGTGTAGAGCTTGAGATTTTAAACAAACACTACCAGTCTACAGGACAAGATTCTACAGAAAAGTGGCGTTGGGGACAAACGCCAAACGAGTTTGAGTCCAAATTGCAGAGATTTTATTTTGATATGCCTAATGCTATGGCTACATTAGAAACTAGCTGTGTTATAAATAGCCCCAATAATAAAGTACAGAATCAAATGCCAAATAAGTTTGGAAACGAATTTAGTTACGCTGCGGAAGATCTCAACAACCACTACAAGCTAGGCAAGAGACTAAATGTTGACAATATAAATTTTGATAATATTGTTTGTCCACATCAGGAAATAGACATATTAGAGGGAATAGAGTGATAGATCCAAAAGACTTTATAAGAGGAGAGTATCTGCCTCACGTATGTGACATGAGAATTGGAACAGAATCAAACTTATCCTACGAGGAACAGCTCCGCGTTCCTGATAAAAAACATGTTAGCATGTATGCAAAAACAGAAAACGTTTGTGCTGCTCATGACATTATCAGAAATAATCCCGATAAGCTATTTACACTTGTTACCCACAACAGCGATATGCCAATACGTCCTTGCACTATGCCAGACAATATGCATAAGTGGTTCGCTATGAATAGGGATACTACTCAAGATAAAATCCACTCAATCCCCATAGGATTAGAAAACGAGCACTGGTTTCCTTACAAGCAGTCAGTCATGCTGGAGAAAAAAGCGAAACTGGCGGATGTGATTAAATGCTTTGCTCAGTTTAATACTGGCACGCATCCAGAAAGGCTTCACGCCCTAAACAATCTAGATACCAACACTTATGATTTGTATATGGGGTCTAATGGTTACAGAGATCAACATGTTTTGTTTTGCAATAATCTATTAAAGTATGCCTTCTGTTTGTGCCCAAGAGGTAATGGAATCGACACGCACAGGCTCTGGGAGGCGTTGTACATGGGCTGTATTCCAATATGCAAAGACTACCCAGCTCACCAGTTTGACGAACCACTGCCAATTTTATTCGTACAGGACTGGAACGAAATAACAACAGAACTTCTTGAGCAGACGTATAAAAATATTGACAGGTCTTTGTTTAATTCTAATCTTTTAAAAATGTCTTACTGGAGTAAAAGAATCAATAATGAATTATGATTTAGTAGTATTGTGCCACCCTAAAGATTATGTTAAGCTTCAATTTTGCATAAACTCTTGTCTTAGGTTTTCCAACCCTAAGCCAGATGATATATATATTGTATCACCAGATGAAATTCGCTCAGAAGATATAATTCATATACACGATGATGACGCAATTAACATAAAAAAAGAAGACATAAAATACCGAAGACCAAACTGGATATACCAACAACTTATTAAGCTGTGTCAAGATTTTACAAAGAACGATCACTACTTATGCGTTGATAGCGACTTGGTATTTAATCGAACCATCAACCTTTTTGAAGATGAGAAATCTAAGTTTTTTATTAGCGACAGAGATCAAAAACACGATCCATATTTTAGCTTCATGAAAATGGCCTACGATTTAAGTAGACAGGTGGGATTTACTTTTATTAATGACTTTATGATGTTTAACAAGTCTATATGTAGGGAAATTGTTCCAGATATTGAGCAATTCCTAGAGCTTTGCAATGATAATGTATCGGACGAGTGCCTGCTTTCAGAGTTTGAACTGTATGGAAATTATGTAACAAAACACTACCCCGAACTATATAGTTTTAAAAATACAAAAACCCAAACTAACGGAAGATTTGCCCACCAGCCTTGGCACAAAGAAGAAATTGCAAACTTGGCAGAAGCAAACAGTGGTAAAGACATAGACCTATTCACAATACATAGCTGGACTTAACATGATGATAGACCTATCAAGCAATAAAAAGAAAATATTTTCACAGTTTAATCAAGATGGAGTTCTTGAGGCAATATTCGACGCTATTGGCGTTACAAATAGATATTTTGTAGAATTTGGATCACACGGAAAAAAAGAATCTCAGGGCAACACTGAGTTTTTAAGGAGTGAATTTAACTTCGACGGACTACTAATGGATGGATCGGAATACGGAGACACCGATTACAAGGTTCACAAAGAGTTTATAAAAGCTGAAACAATAAATGACACATTTAAAAAACATAACGTGCCGTCAGAATTTGATTTTTTATCCATAGATATTGATGGGGAAGACTTTCATGTTATGAACGCCATAAATCTAGATATGTTTAAGCCTAGAGTTGTGTCAGTAGAAATCAACGCAGCCATACCTTATCCATTTCATCTCGTGCAAAAACACGACAGTAATTGGATTTGGGATGGTGGCGATTATTACGGGTGTAGTGTGGCCGCCATTGCTGAACTCATGGAAGACAAGAACTACTCACTGGTCTGTATTTGTGGTGTTGACGCCATCTTTATTGATAACGACGAAATTAAAAAAAGCGGCGCGGAATTTAAAAACATAAATGATATACAGGCACTATATAATCTGGCTGGAAACAACATCGAAACGTTTGATATCAAAACACGTCATCTATTAATATCGCCATTCTTCGTTAAGAAAAACACCTCAGAAATACGAGAATGGATTACAAAAAGATTTCCAAATCACCGGACTGACGGTGAGCAAGCTTTACAAATTCGCGCCAAGGGCATGATACCACTCGAATGGAAAACGAAGAAATGATAATCAACACCTTTATATCTGACGGCGGCCCGATTCCAGAGTATACAAACATATCTCTACGTCAAGCCCGCAAAACCAATCCAGATGCCGACATTAGATTTATATGTGCGGACAATCAGGATATATTTGATGAGCTGGATATAAAATGGGTTCCGCAGGGGTCTATAGATAGCGACCTGTTGCGGGAATTTAATGAGTGTTGCTGGTTCAAAAGGCACGGCACACCCAAAACAACCCATCCAAGCCCAGAACTTTTTTGGCATCGCACAGCAGAAAGAATATATTACTTAGAAGCGTACATATCTCAAAATGATCTCAAGGACGTTTTTCATTTTGAAAACGATGTTCTTATTTATGGCGACTTGTCAACCGTCCCTGTTTCTGGGGAAATTGCTATGATGCTACCAATGTCTCGCAATAAATCCACCTTTGCGTTTACTCACATACCAACTAGCAAACATCTACATAAAGTATGCAAGTATTTTAATACGCTGATGTCCACGCACGGAGAACAAAGATTATCACAACATCTTCGCGATCATGTTAGTGAAATGTCTTTATTACATATGGCCTTCACAGAGCATATTGTGGCCGCGTTTCCCACGCTACCAACACAAAGCAATGAAATGGTGTTTGACCCCGGATCTTATGGTCAGTTTCTTGGTGGTACAAATAATGGACACTCAAACGGCTTTACAGACCCTGAGCACTTTATTGGAGAGCTTATTAACAGTGGTGATTTAAATGTGGTGTTTGATGGCGAACCATCTGTTAATGGTGTAAAGATATTCAATCTACATGTCCATAGTAAAAACTTAAAGGAGTTTGCCAGTGTCTAGGAAATACAATCATCCGGAGCTAGATGATCTTAGTGGTCAAATGCATTTTTTTGAAAGAAGAAAATTAAGAGAATGGGTTTATAGAAAAAAACCATCTATTGTATTTGAGGTCGGTGGAGGCGAAGGTGGTGGCTCGACTATACAAATAGCACACGCTTTAAAGACGTTAAAAGATGATGGTGAGTGTGTCGATACAAAATTCTATACTTGTGATGCTGACCCATTGGAGGTTCGCAAATCGAAATCCTATTTTTCTAGCCATCCAGACTATAAAGATTTTGTAAATGTGTCGTGCGAATACTCAACAGGATTTTTAACTAGGTTGCTGGCCCAAGGCTTGGTTCCAGATTTTATATTCTTTGATGGTCCTGATCTTCCAACCCTTAATCTGGCAGATTTTAAGATACTTGAAGGCTTAGTTAAAGTTGGCACAATGTTTGCCTCACACGACTGGGAGCCAGAAGTAGACGGTAAACTATGCCCGAAAAATCTAGAGCTAAGACCATATCTTGAAAACAGCGAAAACTGGAAAGAGGTGGAATGTCTTTCTGGCAAAATGGGGGAATGGCCCAACGAAGAAGAAGAAAACTCTGTAGGTTTAGCTCTGTACGAAAGGGTAAAATGAAAACTGTAATAGAACTATTGGACGGAAAATGGGAATATGACTATTTTAATCTTATAGCCAAGCATATAAACGTGCAAGAAGATTTAGATATTGTTTTTATGAAGTGGGATCAAGATATCCCAAAGACTAAAAATAAATGCATACTTTTTGTTACGTCAGACGAACATCATAAATACCATGAAAAGTTTACCAATCATCCAAATGTTATTTTAACCTTTAGAAATTATCTACCAGAACAACATCACCCAAAAGTAAAAGCTTTACCCCTTGGGTATCTTCAAGGATTTGAGCATGAAGACATAAACTTCAACGACAGAAAATATGATTATAGCTTTAGCGGAACGTTGCCGGACCCTCCTTGTGATGCCACAAGACACTCTTTGAAGTTTTCCTTAGAAAGATTAGACATACTAGAGCAACAGTATGAAAAGTTTGTTCTATTTTACGAGGGATGGGCAAAGGGTTTAACAATGCCTGAGTATGCTGACGTTATGTATAATAGTAAAGTCGCTTTATGTCCAAAAGGATACACTAGTAGCGAAACATTTAGGTATTTTGAGGCCGCGAGAGCTGGGTGCGTAATAATTAGCGAGCCCAAGCCAAATGTTTGGTTTTATAAAGACGCTCCGCATATAGAAATAAAAGACTGGCTAAACCTACCCAGCGTCCTTCCGTCTATATTAAAAAATAAAGATCTACTTAATCATCACCATGAATTAACTAAAAAATGGTGGGAAGAAAAGTGTTCTCCGGAATCTGTGGGAGCATACATAACTAGAGAATTAGATAAACTGAAGTTTCGCTTTCGTTACGAAGGATATGAATAGATGAGAATCAGGTTTGAAAACTTTTGGGGAGGCTTCCCGGTTTACGATAACATTATTACAGTTGCCTTGAAAATGAGGCATAATGTTGAGGTTGTCAGCGGTGCCGCAGATATAGTGGTTAATCAGGGACCAAGGTCGCATAAAGATGACAATGCAATAACTATATCTTGGTTTATCGAATCTATGAACAGGATTGGCGAGCCAAACTACAACAATTGTGACTACTCTTTTAATAGTTGTAATCTAGATGATGATAGGAACTACAGAATACCATTCTGGGCAACACAAATCAACTGGAATAGTGCTCCTGTGCATGATATAAATCGTGGGCCAACCTACTATGTTTCTGCTGGAAAACTTGATTGGCGAGAGATGACACGTCGAGACAGGTGGTGCTGTTCTGTGGCTTCAGGAACGCTTGGCAAACGAGCTGAGTTTTACCCGCTAATCTCTGAAAAGATGGCTGTTATTCACGGTGGGGATTTTCTTAGAAATACAAAAGAAATGTTAAAGAAGCCGGGAAACAGCGATTATTTAGAAAAGATAGAGTTTTTGTCAAAGTTCAAATCCAATCTTTGTTTTGAGAACGATGACAGAGATGGCTATGTTTGCGAAAAGATACTACACGCCTTTTACGCCGGATGCCTTCCAATATATTGGGGGCCGAAGAATGTAGGAGAGGATTTCAACAAGAAGGCGTTTATAGATATAAGAGATTTTGAATCAGATGAAGAGGCTATCCGACACATACGAGATGTTTTATCTGACGATTCAAAGCTTCATGAATATTTAAAGCAACCTGTGTTTTCAGACGGGGTAATTCCCTACCACGCAACACCACAGTCGCTATCAGACTTTTTTGAAAAAATAGGAGTATAAGATGAGAGAATTACATAGAGTAAAGCCCGGAGACGTTTGTGCTGAGGTTGGTGTATGGAAGGGTGACTTCTCACAACACATACTGAATCGACAGCCTTCAAAACTGCACCTAATAGACCCTTGGGTTCATCAAAATTTTCCAGTAGATGACCCTAACGAACTAAGAATTTATTGCTGTGGACAGGAAGAGATGGATAAAGTATACCAAGGTGTTGTAGACAAATTTGCCGAAAACGAAACTGTAGAAATACATAGAGAGTTTTCTGCTAAGACGGTGTTTCCAGAAAAATACTTTGACTGGGTTTATATAGATGGAAATCATAGCTATGAAAACGTGTTAGAGGACTTGAGACACTATCTACCATTCGTAAAGACCGGAGGACTTCTCTGTGGAGATGACTACGGAAGCAACGATAGTGATCCATATTCTAATGGTGGTCCAGAGAGGTCAGTACGCGAGTTTACAGAAGAAACGGGACTAAGGGCTGAAATAAACTTGCAGTGTTCGCAATTTTGCATAAGGGTAGAATAATGGCTGGAGAATTTTCATATAATGGAAATAAATATTTTTTCCTGCACATACCAAAGACTGGTGGTAAAATGTGGGAACATCTTTTTAGTGGTATTGGATTAACTTCTGGACATGCTTTTGTAGAGTCTAAGCCACAAGGGTACTCGTTTACAATAATAAGAAATCCGTTCGACAGACTGGTAAGCTGTTTTTGCTATCTCAAGGCTGGTGGCTGCTGGTCTGGCGACGCCAACGATGCAACAAAATACGGAATAACCCAGAACACTTTTTCAGACTGGCTTAAATTGGCCAGCGGAGATCCGGAGTACTATCTAGAACAGCAGCACGTTATGCCTATGATGCGTAGAATAGGTAAGAAAGAAAACTTTGATCACATTGGTCTTTTTGAAAATTTAGAGAGCGAAACTAGAAAGCTATACTCTATTATACATAATCAAGATCTTATTGAGCTAGAGAGGTTTGCTAATCAAATAGAGGTGCCAATAATCAACAAAAGTAAACACAATTATTTTGAAGAATATTATACCGAAGAAACCAAAAATATAGTGGCAAATCTCTATAAAGAGGATATAACACTATATAAGGAGATACTAAATGCACAAGATATATAAGGGTGAGAAGCTCTATCATTGCCACTTTAATGTGGACGAATATCCAGAAGGAAGATTCGACGCAACTGACGCAGGCGAATATTTGCAATGTGCAATTATAAACATGGATGACGGAAAAAAGTTCGACCCACATGTGCATATTCCTTGCGAAAGAAAAACCGACACGACCCAAGAAGCGTGGGTTGTACTCAAGGGGAAGATTAAGATTACATATTATGACGAAGACAAGAACCAAATGGACGAACCAGCAATAGTATCTGCTGGTGGTTGTACGATAAGCTTCTGGGGTGGACACAAATACGAGTGCCTAGAAGACGATACTGTGGTATATGAATTTAAAACTGGCCCATACTTTGGCAAAGATGCAGATAAGGTTATTTTTAATGCGTAATGTATTGCAGTACAGTATGCCGCGAACCGGCTCTACGCTTATTCGTAGAATCCTATATGATGTTTTTCCGGAGCTTGAACAACCTTCACAGCATCCGCCCTTAGTGTTAGACGGCTCGGGCGATTTGATAATATCTTGCCGACACCCACTAGATGTTTTTGTTTCCATCACCAGAATTAACGGGGTTGAAGGAAAGAGAATCAGCAATGGCACTATGGATCATTATCTACCGCTACTTGAATCGCAATACAGAATATATTTTCACGACTTGTTAAATTTTAAAGGTTATAAATTAAAACTAAAGTACGAAAAATTCTGGAATAATTATGACTATGTTTTTGATGAGCTGGAAAGATTTTTCAACAACAGATCAACGTTTGCAATTCCTGTGAAAATTTCAAAAAAGAAAAGATCTAACATAAAAAAAATCTGCGGAATCAAAAATACTAAAAAGATACAAAACACCCTAGATTGTTTTGACAACGTTGACGAGAAGACAAAGATACACGGAAACCACATAGGAACGCCAGAGCCATATAATTACAAAAAAATACTAACAGATACGCAAATAAAATTTTTGAAGCACAGGCTTCACAACGCAATTCAAGAATGGAAAGAACTATGAAACTACACTTAGGATGCGGATGTAGAGATTTTGGTGATGACTGGGTTCACATTGATGGTGGAGATTATGAGCATCTAGACCATAGCGACATTACAAAACTTCCTTATGAAGACGAGTCGGTAGATGTGATATATGCCTCACATGTGCTTGAGTATTTTGATAGAGCAGAGGCTAAGGCGGTTTTGCAAGAGTGGATTCGAGTACTAAAAAAGGGCGGAATACTTAGGATAGCTGTGCCGGACTTTGAAGCTATGGCGATGATGTATGTAATGACTAGAAAAACAATTGAGCAACACAGGCTTGCCAGTTTTATTGGACCACTTTATGGTAAAATGCAAATGGGTAACAAGACTATTTATCATAAGACAGCGTATGATTTTAGTGATCTTTCTTTAATCCTTAAATGTCTAGGTATTCAGAGCGTCAAACGATACGACTGGAGAGAGACTGAACATGCGGAATTTGATGACCACTCTCAAGCATATATCCCACATATGGACAAAGAAAACGGAATACTCATCAGTTTAAATATAGAGGGTGTAAAGTAAAAATGTCTAGTGTAAAAACATTTGAAGACAGGGTGGCTGAGTTTTTTGGGGCTCCGTATGCTGTTGCAGTAGACTGCTGTACTCACGGAGTAGAATTGTGTCTGCGACACGTAAACGCAGACGCTGTAAACTCTCCACATAGAACATACCCATCCATACCATTCCTTGCTAAAAAACTATCGCTTCCGCTAATCTGGAAGGATGAAGAATGGCAAGATTACTATGAGGTCGGCAGCAGTCCGCTGTTTGGAACAAAGGTGTACGATGCCGCAGTCTTGTGGAAAGAGAATAGCTATATACCCGAAAGTCTCATGTGCCTAAGTTTTCAGTTCCAAAAACATTTAAGTTTGGGACGTGGTGGAATGATACTTACTGACGATAAGTTTGCAGCAAGAGATCTAAGAATGATGGCTCATGATGGACGAGAGCCGTTTGTGCCTTGGAGAGAACAAGATATAAAATGCATGGGTTATCATTATTACATGACTCCGGAGACAGCGGATTTAGGAATTGAAAAACTACCCGAAGCAATTAAAAAAGAGCCTAGACAGTGGGTCATTGAAGATTGGCCAGACCTAACAAAGATGGAGATATTTAGATGAAAAAAGTAGCATTAATTACTGGGATTTCTGGACAGGATGGCAGCTATCTTGCTGAACATCTTCTAAATCAGGACTATGAGGTACACGGTATTGTGCGAAGACAGTCTGTCGCAGAAAGCCAAGAGTCTAGAATAGATCATATCATAGATTCTGTTAACACTTATTATGGCGACTTGATGGACTGGTGTTCACTAGAGCGGGTCGTGAAAGAGTGTAACCCTACTCATATCTTTAATTTAGGCGCTATGAGTCACGTTCGTGTTAGCTCAGACGTTCCGTCGTTTACCATTAAAACTAACGCCGAGGGCGTGCTGAACCTACTTGAGGTTTACAGAAATCACTGTCCGGATGCTAAGTTTTATCAAGCTAGTTCTTCTGAGATGTTTGGTAACAGTGTTGACGGTGACGAATACCAAAGAGAAACGACACCTATGACTCCGGTAAGTCCTTACGGCTGCTCAAAACTTATGGGATACTCATTAGTAAGACATTATCGTCACGCCTACGGGCTTCATGCCTGCAATGGAATATTGTTTAATCACGAGTCTCCGAGAAGAGGGTCTAACTTCGTGACAAACAAAGTTGTTAAAACTGCTGTGGAAATTTCTTTGGGGATGAAGGACAAGCTGTTCTTGGGAAACATGGACTCGTACAGAGACTGGGGACACTCCAAAGATTACACCAGAGCCATGATTGATATAATTAATCACGATACCGCTGATGACTTTGTGGTTGCGACAGGGAGAACACATTCGGTAAGAGAGTTGTGCGAGGTTGTGTTTAGCTATCTAGATATGGACTACAATGACTATGTTGAACAAGACGCTAGATTTATGCGTCCTCAAGAGTTAAAGTATCTCAGAGGCGACCCAAGTAAAACAAAAGAGACTTTTGGATGGGAACCTGAGTATACCTTTGAGTCCATGATGCACGAAATGGTTCGACACTGGCAAGATTTTTATGTATAAAACATACGTGATGCACTATACGCCACTTAAAGACAGGCGTGAATTTATAAGTCAACAGCTCTTACTTAAGGGTGTCCTCGATGCTGAATTTATAACGCAATTCGACAGAGAGGACATCAAAGAGCAGGATTTAGCTAGATACAATAAAGATGTAGAAATGCATAAAAACGTGTGTGAGATATCGCTAAAAGCTCACGGATTTGCCGGTGAGATTCCCTACAAATATGAAACAATGGAGCTTCCTTCAATATCTTTGAACCTAAAACATCTTCATGCCTTCAATAGGTTTTTAAATCAAGATATGGACTTTGGTCTTTTTTTAGAAGATGATTGCAGATTTGTTGATTACGATACTAGTATAGAGAGTGTTATTAATCAAGCACCAGATAATTGGGATGTTATATTTTTGGGTGGAGCTTTTGATCATGGAATTATAACTCCAATCAGTAGAGTTGGAGGATCATATATACTTGCCAATCACCCATCCACAAACACAACTTCATCTATTCTATATAAAAAAGAAAGCGTAACAAAGATACTTCCACACATGAAAAGCTTTTGCACTTCCATTGACTGGCAACTAAACTACGCATTCTACAAAGAAAAATTAAACGTATATCACACATATCCCTATTTATGCACTCAGGGAGATTTTAGGAGTACAGCAAAAGATGTATAAAATAGCAGCCATCGTTAACGACTTGGGACCTTCCCAGAAATCGTTTTACATGATAAAAGAGTTCAACAAGGCGGCGATGTCGAGGCGGTTCTCAATGTCGGCATTTTATAGCAGGCCATCTATGCCTGTAACAAAGCCGCACTTTTCATGCAAGAACATATCGTTCTTAGCTGGATATGATGGGGCGGCGATTGCCACAGACCTAATGGGAGCCGACATGCTTCTCAAGTCACACACTTCGGCACATAAGTATTTGTATCTCTGGGATATAGACTGGATCACACATCCGGTAAACTTTACCGTTGCGTGTAATATACTTCTTGATAAAAGACTAAAAATTATAGCTAGGAGCGATTCCCACGCCACTGTAATTGATAACTTTTGCAATAAACGGCCTGATGGAATATTAGAAAACTGGAACATGGAAAGTTTGATAAGGATTTTAAATCAATGATTAGTGTGAGCTACAGCGGGGGTCTAGGAAACACATTGTTACAATATTGCATTGGCAGAATCCTTGCCAGCCGCATGGAATTCTACCTTGACAATAAACCAATAAACGGATTTGTTGGAACCAGAGATTTGGTTGATGGGCAATGCATGTCTCTAGATAAAGTTAAACAATTTAGTAGTCAGCCAGATAGATGTATCAATGAAGCGGCAGCAAAGGGCTATAAAAATGTTGAGGTTAAATCGGACTCAGACTTTAATATAGATGAAGTCATACAGATTAAAGATGCTAGGATAGCCATCGGTCCTATGGGGTTCTTTCAAAGATACGAACACTATAAACCATATAAAAAACAGATTAGACAGTGGCTAAAAACAGAGTATAAAGATGTTGGTCAAACTAAACACGACGCCATTATACATCTTAGGCTTGGTGATTGTATACTGGGAGATCTGGCGGAACACCCATATGTAATGCCACCAGAATACTTCCATAAGGCTTTGGAGTCTATGTCTTTTAATAGACTTTACATTTGCTCTGATCCAGAAACAATAGACCATCCCATGTTTCACAAATACATGGAAAGCCTTGACAAGTACAACCCTGAGCTGGTTGCTGGGAGCGCCATAGAAGACTTTAATACAATAAAATCTTTTAACAAAATAATAATGTCACAAAGCACCTTTTCTTGGTGTGCCGCGTTTTTATCAAACGCTTCTCAGATATTTGTTCCGGTTCCAGAAGGTGGGCATCATGGCCACGAATGGAGCATAGAGAGTCCGGGAGTGTCTCTATTTGTGGATGATGAAAAAAGATATAAATATATAAAACAATATAAAGACGAGTGGAAGCTTGTAAACCTACAGGATATAGAAGAAAGATAAAATGTCAGAAAAACAATTTTACAGTAAAGAGTACTGGTACGATAGTCCAGAAGAACATTCAGATGTAGACAACTACGGAAAAAACTATTACGGATATCAAATACTTGAGAAGGTTATCCTTGAGCTTCAAGACATTCCTAAAGAAGGATACATAGTCCTGCTTGGCACCAACAGATGTGTTGCACTTGATTTATTGTGCGATCACTTTGGCCGAGATAGATGTATTGGTTATGACTTACATAATCCAATCCGACATGAGTGCGTAATCGAGAAGGATTGCATGGAGCTTTCCGAAGCGGACGACATACCAATAGCTTTCTGCCATAATGATCTCGGAAGTTTTCCTAAAACACCAGAGCTAAAAATTTATGGGCAAAAATGGGCAGCTAAGAATATTATTAAGGGAGGATACTTCTTAGGAAGAAACAATCTTAATTCTGCTAAGTTCAAGTCAGAAGAGCTTATGCACGACATGGGTTTTGAAAACCTTCACTTCAAAGATATTCAAGACCAATACGATATGAAAAATTTTGATCCGTCGTGGATCGAGGGCCACATGTTATCGAGGAAAAAATAATGAGTGTAAAGCATAATTACAGTAGTACATTTTATAATTTTTGCGAAGAGGTTGAAAAGATATTTGACATTCCGCAAGGTGAGCTACATAATTTACACGAGCTTAGAAGCGACTTGATGCCAAAAGACAAGTTGAATTTTGACAACGAGACCAGAACAGACTTTCACTCAGTCTTTTATGGTGCTTTAAATTCCGACAAAGGGGCTGGTATAAAGGCGATCTACGAAGGATTTATTAAAACTGTCATCGCCCCGATGTTTGGAAAGTCTTTTGTTTATCAGGCGTTTCCTAGCTTTAGAGTACATATACCTAACGACCAAGCTATTCACAAGTGGCATCACGACTCTGACGAAAGTCACAATCATCCAGACTGGGAGATTAACTTTCAGGTCGCTCTCACTAAGATGTGGGACTCTAATGCAATGTGGTTAGAATCAGTTCCCGGTCTAGGCGACTTTAAGCCAGTAGAAATGGAAGTAGGAGATTACACTATATTCTATGGAAACAAATGTGCTCATGGAAACAAGGAAAACAAAACAGGTAAAACAAGAGTTAGTATGGACTTTAGGGTTTTGCCATATGATAAATATGATGAGTCAAGTGCCAAAAACTCTGCTACAGCAGGTACAAAATTTGTCATAGGCCACTACTATAATTTATATGAACAATAAAGGTTTTGCATGTATAGCTCACTAGAAAAAACCATCTCGTCCCTAGAAAAGGACGGATACGTCATTAACGACCCTTGGGACATTGTAGAGGCGTTTGAACACAAGGTCGCTAAGTACGCGGGCAGTAAATATGCCGTTGCAACAGATAGTTGTACCAATAGTCTTTTTCTTTGCCTCAAGTATCTTAATGCAACCGGCAAAGTTAAAGTTCCTAAGAGGACGTACCTGTCTGTCCCTCAAAGCGTTATACATGCTGGGTGTGAAGTCGAGTTTACAGATCTTGAATGGTCTGGAGCCTATCAGCTAGATCCATATCCGATTGTAGATAGTGCCACAAGATTCACTAAAGATATGTATGTTAAGGGATCATACCAATGTCTATCTTTTCATATTAGAAAGATATTACCAATCGCCAAAGGGGGAATGATACTAACAGACGATGCGAAGGCCGTTGACTGGTTTAAGCTAGCTGAATACGAGGGAAGGGACAGGCGTGTACCCCATGATGAAATGCCTGAGCCAACGATAGTGGGATGGAATATGTATATGCCTCCTGAGCAAGCTGCTCGTGGCATAGAACTATTTGACAGGACAAAAGAAAACAATGATGATTCGGGAGGATCATGGAAATACAAAGATATATCTAATTACGAGATTTGGAGTTAAAAAATGAGTGCAATAAACGAAGCGTACGTGATAAAACAGTATAAGAATAACCACAGCACATATTCTATCGCAAAGGAACTAGGAACATATCCTAAAAAGATAGAAAGAATACTTAAAAAGAATGGACACCAGCTTCGTGGAAAAGCAGAGGCTCAGTCGCTTGCCATAAAGTCAGGAAGAACAAAACACCCAACAAAAGGCAAGAACAGAACAGAAGAAGAAAAGCTTAAGATAAGTCTCGGCACTGAAAAAAGATGGCGCGAGATGTCTGACGAACAAAAGGAAAAGATATCCGAAGAAGCGAAAAAGAGATGGGATAAAATATCTCCAGATAAAAAAAGATCCATGCAGGAAAGTGCTGGCCGAGCTTTGAGAATGGCAGCGGTAGAAGGGTCTAAGGCGGAGAAGTCACTAAAGTCTAAACTTATGGAGAATGGGTACGATGTAGAGCTACATAAAAGGAATTTAATTGAAGGAAATTTTGAAATTGACTTGTTTTTACCAGAGTTAAATACTATAATAGAGATAGACGGACCACAGCATTTTATTCCTCTTTTTGGGGAAAGTAAGCTTAGAGAGACTATAAAATTTGACTCCATCAAAAACGGTCTCTTAATTGGAAAAGGTTTTTGCGTAATACGTGTCAAATACATGTGTAAGCATATATCACAGAGTGTGGAACGTAGATTATGGGAGTTGGTTTCTGGTGAGATCAAGAAGATTGAAAAAAAGTTTCCCGCTAAACACAAAAGACTTATTGAAGTGGAGATAAATAATGACTAAGACTTTGGACACAGACCTGTTCGACGAATTGACTGTTGATGCAGGTGAGGAAAAACAGGAAGAACCACAAGTAGACATGTCAATGCCCGCTTATGGATCAAAGGAATGGCACGATTATATCATGGCTAAGTTTGAGCCTCGTGAGCTAATCGACGGAAACCCGATCTGTGCTGGACTCAGAAGAGTTGCAGAGGATGTATTGGGTTCAATTGTTAGTAGCCGCCCAAGCCAAGTGTGGCCCTCTACGGACGTTAACGGGCCGGGGAGAGCGACTGTTGTATTTGAGGTAGTTATTAACTGGATGGATTCTGGTGAGCTTAGGACTTTTGCAGAAGTGGCTGACGTATGGCACGGTAATACCGATGACTTATTTTGTGCCCACCCTGTAGCAACAGCAAGCACCAGAGCAGAAGGTAGAGCCTTAAGAAAAGCTCTCAAGGTTAAGTGCTTGGCCGCTGAGGAATTGGCCAAGAAGGACATCGTATCAATCGTTAGACAGTCTGTCAGCGCTGATAAGGGAATAGATGGTGAGTGGAATGAAGAAGATGTTATAAGCCTTCCTCAAACCAATTTTATTGATGCTAAATGTAAACAGCTAGACATTAACGTAATGAACTTTGTTAATGCTGGCTCTGAACATTATAAATCAATAGCTGAGGTTAGTAAGCAGACAGCTTCTAAAATGCTTTCCACTCTTAACGAGTACCAAACGAAGAATAAGAGTATCCCAGACAAGTTGTTGGGCTACGATTCAAACTGGAGATGATAAAATGAAAGTAAGAAAAACGATTGGCAATTTAACTGTCGAATTCGAGGGCGAAACACACAAGGATATATTTAAGCAACTATCCTCTCTTGAGGAAGTGTTTGGAGAAAGCGTTTGTGGAAAATGCGGGTCAGAAAACCTAAGATTTGTTGTCCGAGAAAACGACGGTAATGAATATTATGAACTTAGGTGCCTAGAATGTGGAGCGAGATTGTCATTCGGTGTTCACAAAAAGGGCGGCGGTTTGTTCCCTAGAAGAAAGAGTGCTGATGGCGAGTGGCTACCAGACAAGGGTTGGCAGAGATGGAACCCTAAAACAAAATCACTAGAATAAGGAAAAGACTATGGAAGTTATTGAAAAGATATCAGAGTTGACTAAAGAAGACGCCTTCTTGATTGCTGTTAGTGTCAAGAGGGGAGACAATATAGAAACTCAGTGTTTGACAAACAATTTTGCTTACGCTGACATTCCTATCGCAACTCAGGATATGTTAAAAAATATTGGAAAGATGGCGATTCAGGCGGCTCCTCCTACGCCATTAGCATTTCAGGAGGTGGCTGATCCTGAATCAATACCGGAACCCGATGGTGTGGTTTATGCTGAAGGTGAGGAAGAATAGCTGCTAAGTGCAGAATGAAGCAACTAGGGGTTTGTCGAAAGACAGCCCCTTTTTTATTGTATTGAAGAACCATACAATCCGTTTTGAGATCCCTGCTCCACCAGTGTGGGCTCCCACCAATAAGCATTTAGATTATGATAGGATATATGGTACGAGAGGTCGTAGTCGGCAGGGGCGGTTGGAAAGCCCCGCATGGAAG
>Ga0181409_1000164_pt1 | contig 25753 bp, 32 predicted proteins | sample 32SPOviralmetaG_FD_130138 | JGI IMG/M metagenome (GOLD analysis project Ga0181409, IMG submission 130138) | Marine viral communities from the oligotrophic San Pedro Time Series (SPOT) site, San Pedro Channel, CA, USA - 32 SPOT_SRF_2012-05-30 | ecosystem: Environmental > Aquatic > Marine > Strait... | reverse complement strand
CATGCAACTAATTTCTTGGCGGGTAGCCTTATTGTATGGTTCGCAGCCAATATTACATAGAGAAGCCATTGTATTATATTATATTATGGTTTTTAACTATTATATAATGAAAAATTATCTTTCAATTTTTGCGTAATTATTTCACTCCAATTTTATAGATATAAAAGAAATTCTTGTAAAGTATATAATGGAAAATTTAAATATGAATGTAAATGATTATACTAATAATGATTTATTAAAAATTATAGGATTTAATACAGATACAGATTATGAACCATCAGTTTATTTAATTAATACTAAGATAGACAGTTTAATCGTTAAAATGCAACAGGAAGGTAAACGCGATTTCGTTTCATTTTTTGAAAATATAAGATTAAAATTATTAAGCAATAATGAAGAAGATGACGAAGAAGACGAGGACGAAGAAGACGAAGAAGACGAAGAAGACGAAGAAGAGGAACAAGAAGAGGAACAAGAAGAGGAACAAGAAGAGGAACAAGAAGAAGAAGAGGAAGAAGATGAAGAGGGAGAAGATGAAGGGGAAGAAGATGGAGCTGAAGAATCAAAAGATGTTAATGAATTTTTAAACAGGGATAATACAAGAAACGCGACCCAAATTTTTAATATAGATACGAGGTTTAGATCTGAATATTATAATACGCTTTCTACATCTTTCACATTTGAATTGCCGGAAATTCAAAAAAACGTTGTTAGTATGCGATTAGCATCAATTGAAATGCCCATAACATATTATTCTGTTTCAAATACTCTTGGTAATAATAGCATGTTAATAGTAAGCAACGATCAATCATATAATGAAACGTCAAGTATAGATAATGTTAATGACGCAAGTTATAATTTTATAACAGATACGTCAACATATCCTTATGTGTGCGATAATGTTCCGACTGATTTTGCACTTAATGTAAAAAAAAAAGCTTGGTTAACACATTTACCAGATGGAAATTATGATTTAGCATTATCGAATATATCAAATACAGAAAAAATTATAAATGATGCATTATCATTATCTATACCAGGTGTTATAGATAATAAGGGTAGATTTGCTAAATTTACACAACCTTCTAATAATCATTTGCTTAATTCTCAAGATATTAGTACTGCAAGGAATGATTTTAAATATTCAATAGACAGTGTAAGTAAAAAATCAATTTTTTCAAGCGTTTATGATTCTTCTTCAAGTATAGTTAATCCAAAAAAAATATCGGGTTTTATGTTTAATGTGGATAGTAAGGGTAATTTAGATACAAATACAAATATTCAAACAAAATTAGGGTGGACTTTGGGTTTTCGTGGCGCGGAATATATTTTAGGCCGGATAGAACCCTCTACGATAAATGTAAATACGCCTGTCACCAGTGTATCAGAGGGTATTCCATTTTTATCTGGGAGTCGATATTGTTTCTTTTATCTAAATGATTATGCTAATAATTCGAAACCATCATTTTTAGTAGCGTATAATAATTCCACTATGGTCGATAATATTTTAGCCAGAATTAGTTTAACAGGATCTACAAATAATTTAGGTTCGAGAGATAGTGGTTTTACGCATACAAGCAACAGAACCAGAGAGTATTTTTCCCCGGTAGATATCAAACGGTTAACTATGAATTTATATGATGAGTATGGTAGAATAATAGATTTAAATAATATGGATTGGTCATTCACATTAGCAATTGAAAAAAAGTTAAACTAGTAATAGTAATAATAATTTAAAAAAAATAACCTCCAAAATATATAAATGAATTTGTCCGAATTAAATTTGGATGTAAATACTTATACAGATGAACGATTAAGAAAAAGTTTTGCTTTAAATGAAAATTATACAAAAGAAGATGTTGTAATTGCCACATCTAAATTGAGTAATGCTGTTAGCGAAACTTTAACTCAAGACGACGAGATTAAATTCAATGAATTTATCAGGGCGGCCGAAGATCGTCTTCTAAAGAATAAACTCGTTGAAAAAAATAAGTTGGGCGATCAGTTTAGTTATTTAGAGACAAGCGAACTATTGCCGACCGATAGACAGCTAACACTTTTACCAGGACAACAAAAAGATAGCGTATCCCAACAAATAATATCAAATCAAAAAAATACAAATACTTTATCGCAATCGCAATCTCTTCCGGTTGCTGAAAATCAACAGGGAAACACAAATGATGATTTGGCAACAACCGAGCAAGAAATTGTAATTCCATTGCCAGAACCTCCCAGTTTACCACAAGGTATAACACCATACAAGCCCGAAACCGTAGTAACGCGGATTGTCTCTATTGACAGTCAATACAGACAAAATATAGCAACCTTAACACCCGACGGACGTGTCGGAAAAGAGGGAGCGCCCGATTCTAATAGTTTAAATTTTAATACAAATTTTACAGTAGATTTGCCAGAAGCATTGACAAATGTAGTTTCCATTAAATTATATTCAGTTCAAATACCCACTACGTGGTATACGTTCGACCATCATCTGGGCAATACAAGTTATAAATATAATTCTGATTTATCATCTATTGGTGTAGGTAATTATGATATATCTGGTCTATGTGATGCTTTAATTTCAAGTGGGTTAACTACTACCACATTTGCACCACAATCTAATATTATTACTCTTGGTGATAATGGAGCAGGATATATTAATTCATATACAAGTGATATGAGTAATTCTTTTATTAATCAAAATCTCTTTTGGAATTTGGGCTTTAGAAAGACAATAGATGAGAATGGTGATATTAGTTTTAATGTCAATTCAACAGGAGATGTTCCGGCAGATGTTTACGGTCCAAGATATTTTGTATTAAATCTGGACGATTATAATCAAAATTCGCAGAGCAAGGGTCTGTTAAGCGTTACCGATCAATATAATCCTATAAATGCTATACAAAGTAAGCGGACTGACGGAAAAAGTGAAACCAGATTAACAAAGGCACAATTGTATTCACAAAGTTCAAAATTAGGGTATGATGATTTATCCGGAAATAACCTTGTGGCGTCAACCCGTTATAATAATTTAAGGAACAATGCCGGAAGTAAAAGCAATAACGCATTTGCTTTAATACCGCTAAGAGATGTAATTTCTTTACGCGCTAAAGGCGAACCTCTTGTAGAATTTGGAAGAATATTGGAAGAAAATGTTAGAACATATTCGGGTCCAGTAGACATAGAAAGATTAAAAATCCAGTTATTAGATGATAAAGGAAATCTTGTTAATTTGCACGATAATGATTGGTCTTTTTCATTAGTAGTAGAACAACTTGTTTGATTAAATAAAATTAAATTAAATATAAAATTATAACTTATTTTTTATTATTAAGGCATGACAAATAATAAAAAAAACAAAAAAAACAAAAAGAATAAAGTAAAAAAAGAATATAAAATTTCAGAATATAAAACAAAGGAGGAGAGACAAGAGCAAGTCAAAACAATAATAAATGAAATAAGTAAATTGGAATTATCAAATCAATATGAACCAGTTAAAGAATTGTATGCTTATTTAAAAAAATACATAGATGAAGGGGTTGTTGTAAAAATAAATATACCATTTCCTATGATACGCCGAACAATTGTAGGGGAACTTAAGATAGGTAAAAACGAAGAGTGTGTTATATGTTTACAAAATAATCATAATCATAATAATAAATTATCTGACAAATAATTCTTTATAATCTATCAACTTGCAAGGTTTTATATTTTCGGGAATATATTTACCAACATGAATATAAACATTCTCGATTCCAATAGATCGCATGAATTTAAATGATTTTCTAATTATTTCGTTTGAAGAGAGAGACCAATCAATCATTAGAATATTATCATTTCTTAATCTTATTTCTGTTCTTCCACCATTTTCAATATGGAATTGTTTGAGAGATTTGATTAATTTATTTAAGAAAATAGAATCGCAATAGATGTTTGTAAAAATCTCAAAATTATATACATCTAACGCTAACGCAAAACTGGAAAGTTCGGGTGGAAACCCGGGAACTGTTTGATTTGATCTTGCAAGAGTTTGGTATTTAAAAAGTTTATCAATACGGTTAACCGTATTATTTATATCAATGTTCATAATATTGGAGGATATCCAGGTTTCAATATCCAATGAATACCATTGATTAAATAATTTAGAGTTGTATTTATCAATATCAATCGTCTTAATATCTCTCCGGTCTTTTTTAGGATTAAGCCATACAGAACCAATAGCACCTCGGTTTCCTACGAAAATTAAACGACCGTGTGTATTTTTACCAAGCCATTTATTGCATTTATCAATATTGTTAATATTAAAAGTGTTGTTTTCAACAATTTGATTTTTATATTTAATAAATTCAACTTCTAATAAGATAATATGTTTTTTATTTTTACCAAAATATTGAAAGGAATCGCCATAATCTAAAGTTAGTATTTCATTAGTTTTAATATTATATATTTTACAACTTTTATATAATTGTTTTTTTATGCTACCTGGATGTCCGTGACAACCCGGAATAAACCATCCTCCAATTGTAATCCATTCCAAAGATGGAAACTCTGATAACGTATAATTATTTTTTATTAAATGTCCTTGTATATCTTTAACCATTGTCCCGGATTCGTAAGTTATTGTGTTATTTGTCTCGCGAATCTTCCTATTTATCTTGTCTGTGAAAATCGGATTATCTAACCCTTTTTTATTAAGAAAACAACTCCACCCTGAACCAATTATATTAAATTTTTTATGTTTATTTTTGTTTATGGTATCAATAAGTTCGCTAAAATTGTTGGGATAATAATTGTAATTATGGTGATGTATAATGTTATTTGTTCTAATAAAATTTCTTTGTTTATGATTTCGTAATTTAAAAGTTAAAAATCCAAATATAAAAAGTATTAAAATAAATTTCGCAATATTATAAATATTAAATTTTTTAACACGTGCAATAAGATGAAAATATTTATATAAAAAAATTATACTTACTATATCAAGTATAAACCAATAAAAGATATAATTATATTTATACATTGAATATATATATTTATGCTAATAAATTAATAATATTACAAATGCGATTTAACTTTTTTATTTTATATAACAAATAGAACCACCGAACAACCCGGCCCCGACCACCCCAATTAAAAGACCCAAATGATATTTTAATTGCATACTTCTGTAAATATTTTGCCATTCAATTCGTTGGTCTTGCTTATCTAAATGTATAATCATATAATCACTTTTGCTTGAAATTGTGTAATACAAATAATTGACAAGTAGTGTAATACCAGCAGTAAAAAAGGCACTATTATACGTATTCAATTTTTTTATATTTTTTGTATAAATTAAAGAAGCAAATGCTAATACTAAACCAATAACATAACCAGTTAGAGAAATATTACGCCGTTCCTTAATAATATTTTCATATTTATTAACTAATTCTGGTGTTAATGTTTCATAGAACGCTTTTTTTTCTTCGGTTTTGTCTACATTAAACATCATAACTAAATGAGCAGTTACAAAAACAATGCCAACTAAACAAAGGATAGTACAGCTCATATATAATATATAATAATATTATTATCACATAAAAATGTTATTATATGTAATATAACATAAGATGATGTATAATATGATGTATAATTTGTTCTATAAAAAATTTATTATTTTTTTATTTATGATCAGCATTATTAAAATAGGCGGAACTTCACTAAAAGCCACCCAAATACAGGGTTTTATATTTACAAAACAAGATAGATTGCGGATTCAATTAAGTAGATTTAACAAATTTCAAGTATTGGGCAAAGATGAATGTTGTACATTAATTAATAAATGGAAACAAGAAAATATAATTGATAAAGAATACCGAATACTTTTAGATAAAGGTATTAGGCAATTGTGTGATAAAAATATTTTTCCATTATATATAAATAGAATAAATTCACAATATATAATAATAAACTTAGTATCACATGATAATGTTAATATAATTAATATTTTGGATAATAAAAAAAATACATGGTCAATAGACAAAGCCATTATGGAATATCATATTTTTTTGGTTGAAAATAATTATAATCCAAATTATTATGAATTAAAAACAACCAGTATGAAACATTTTTTAAATATGTTTATTTTAAACCTGCTTAGTGAAGAGGAAAATAAATTAATTTTTTTTAGAAAAAATGATTACATTAAATTTCTGGAAAAAGATACAGAAATTAAAAATAGAGAATAATAAGTTGTAAAATTGAATTAAGTAAATATATATATATATTAATCATATATTATGTCTGAAAAGAAAGGAGCAAAAATATTTAAAACAAAATGTTCTCAGTGTCATACAATTGAAAATGGTGGAGAAAATAAACAAGGACCAAATTTATTTGGTTTATTTGGAAGAATATCGGGTACGGTTGAAGGTTATTCTTATTCAAAAGCGAATATAGATGCAAAAGTAGAATGGAATGAGACAACATTATTTGATTATTTATTAGCCCCAAAGAAATATATTAAGGGAACCAAAATGGTTTTTGCCGGAATAAAAAAACCAAAGGAACGTGAAGATTTAATAGCATATATGAAAACGTTTAATTAAAAAAACGTTTAAAATAAATTTATTATAATTATTCTAAATTTATGGCATCGATACATTTTTCACTTTTTCACTTTTTAATTCCATACCAAACTCTCTTAAACTAATTTTTCCTTTTGAATGTAAATAATCTTCAAACCAAGGGACTTGTGTATATTCACAATAATTTTGAAAAATTTCATCATCTTTTTTAACATTTTTTGTAGTGTAAGTAATTTTTTGATCACCAATATATTGAAATGTTATATTATTATCATTTGAATGATTTGTAAATAACGGTTTTTTATTAATGTATACTGTATCGCTTGTATGATAATGATCTGTGATAGTTTTACTGTGTGCAAAATTATATATTAAACTTTCATCTGTAACAGAAATATCGTGAATATTACTAATTTTTGTAAGATCTTTTTCAATCGATTGGACGCGAATAATAGTACCTGCTTTACAATCATTTGAAAAGAAACGACCATCTCCTGCCTGTGGAATCGAAGATTTTTTAACATATGTTTTTATTAAAAAATCATCTTTATCAAGACTATCGGAAACAGTGCGACTAATCATTATACTTATATGTAAAGATATTTTTTTATATTATTTTAAAACTGTATTTTTTTATAATTCTTAATCGCCAATTTAACTGAATCCTCCGCTAACATTGAACAATGTAATTTTACCGGAGGTAATTTTAAATATTTTGCAATATCCGAATTTTTTATTTTGTCCGCTTCATTAATATGCTTACCTATAATATATTCGGTTGTATATGAACTCGAAGCAATAGCGGAACCACAACCAAATGTTTTAAATTTAGCATCCACAATAAAACCTACGGGATCAACCTTAATTTGTAGCTTGATAACATCTCCACAAGCAGGAGCACCTACAAGACCGGTTCCAATATTGTTTTCTTCTGAATCAAATGAACCTACATTTCTTGGATTTTCATAATGATCGATAATTCGAGTATGATAATATTTTGTAAAAAATAAATTATGATTAACTTTAAATTTATAACAATGTCTTAAATATTTAGAAAACATATAAAATAATAAAATAATAAAATAATAAAATAATAAAATAGCATGTATAGAAATAAAAATGTTTATCCCCACCAAGGATACGAATTAATATTGCGCAAATGGCTTAACACATGAACAAAATCACTTAACAAATCTTTTTTATAATTATCATTATCTATACACCATAATTTTTTATGACGCATTTTATCGTCGAAACCATAATCTAACTCTTCGCCGCGATATGTTATATAATTATTGCAATAATTTGCCATATAAGGGTTCCATTTTTCTTCTAAATTACAATCAGGAAACATAAAAGAGTAATCATCCATGATAAATCGGTATAGCGAACTATGCATATATAAATCGGGATTATCTTGTTCTTCTTGATACATTACATTTTTGGATAATTTATGATATACTTGATAAACTTTAATATTTTTAAAACATTCAAGATGAAGTGGTTTTTTATAGGAAGAGTGAAAGTAAGTGAATATTTCTCTCCACATGTCTTGTGGAAATTCCATATTATAGTAAATTATCTTTTATTATAAAATTGAATTACTTTTACTAACGATTCAATTTTATATATAATAGTTTAAAAATATACTCACATTATATAAAATAATGCAAAATTATCATGATCTGTTTTTACCAGATGAAATTGCTTCAAAAATAATATTTGATTCAATAATATTATTGAAGAACGATAAATGGAGAGATATACACGATGAGCTTAAATTAAAATTAATTACACCAGTAAATCAATATGGGTATATATTTTTACATTACACAAATATATTAGAATTGGTAAATACTGATTATATTAATAAAAATATAGAACGATTGCCAAGATTGGAAACCATATAATTCATATAAAATTGAAACACTTTTATATGAATTTTAATTGACATAATTGAAACAAATATGGAATTGGTTGTTGAGCTGAGATATTTAAAGAATCGTGTTAATTTAAATGGATTTAAATGTGTAATCGTTGATTATATCGTTGACGAAGATAGATTTATTGTAAAATTAACAGAAAATAAACTGGTTAAAGTGAAACCTATAAATATATTTTTAGACAACGAAGTAAGAAAAATAGATTATCCAAGTGAAAATATTAATACTCAAGAAAGTAATACCACACAAGAAAGTAATGTCTTTATATTTGGTTCACCTGGCGTTTTTAATATTGGTTCAACAACTAATAAAACAAGTTCGCGAAAAAAACGTTCGCTAAGAAGAATAAGACCGAATAAAAAAAATATTATTCGAACAGAATGTAGTATTTGTATGGAAATCATGGATGGTAATGTTTATTTAGATTGTGGACACGAAATGTGTCCAACGTGTTTTGCAAGACATTCGCGCGAAAATCATACTTGTCCATTTTGTCGTAAAGAATTCGCACCAAAAATTAATAAGAAAGAAAAAATGCCAAACGAAGTAGCAGATGCGTTAATAGAAAGAAATGTTAAAGATTATTACTTTTTAGAGGTTCATGATGAATTAGATGAGTTTATTGAACGTCTAATATCCAAAGAAAAAGTAGATACCCGATATGTACAAGATATTAAGGCAACAATTTATGCACACTTAAATGAAATTTCTAATAATATCTATGAAGATATAGAAGAATGGTATGGTGATAATTAAGTATACAAAACAATTTAAATTTAATTTATTAAAAATTATAAGTAAATGACTAATAATATATTAACAACAACTACAAATTCAATATATATACCACAATTTAATTTTAATACGGGCAAATATCAAGATAAAATACCATACGAACCGTATCAAAGAAATAGACCTGTATATGAATGCAGGTGTCGTTCAGGTTTTTTTTTTAATAAAACGAATGAATTTAATCAACATATTAAAACATCTACACACTTACATTTTATTCAAAATTATGAGAATTATTATAAAGAAGTTGATGAGGCATTAGATACTATAAAAGAACTAAGAATTGAAAATGATAAACTTAGAAGGAAAAAAACAAAACTTAAAAATAAGAATAAATTCTTGAAGTCAAAAATAGAAAGTGTAAAAACAATTTAATAAAATTGAAATATAATAATAATAATAACATATTCAAGAAACAGCAAATGACAAAATATAAATTGGCTATTTGTGAGTTATATATACCATACTTACATGGATATACTAATAATAGCGATAAAGATATTATTAATCACTATATAGTATCATCTATTGTGAATTTAGATGATTTTTATAACAACGAGTATAAAAACGATATTGCTATAATGAACGAATGTTATTCAATGTGGTTATATAGTTATATAGATGATGTAGATAAGATAGATTACGATAGCGACAATGAAGAAGAGTTAGATAAATACCTTGTCCGCAATAACATTTCTCATCAAAATATTAGAAATTATAATAATATTATAGATAATGAGAAATATATAAAATTAGATATAATAGAAACACATGAATTAGGAGGTCGAGAAATGGTTGGATATATAAAAACGTTTTGGTTACGTATTATACAACGTAAATGGAAAAAAATATTTAAAAAACGAAAAGAAGTAATACAAAAAAGGAAAGCACTTCATGCTTTGAGAGATCATGAAATTAACGGAAAATGGAGTAATAAATTGAATAACTTATATTAATATATTATATTAATATATTATATAATGGCTAAAACTTTAAAAGTAAGAAAAGGACCAGCTTCTAGTGCAACTAAATTTAGTGTAGGAACAAAAAAGAAAGGTAACGATGGTAATATGTGGAAAATAGTTCAAAATAAAAATGGTACCAAGCGTTGGTTAAAAATATCAAAAGTTAATTCAAAAACAAAAAAAGTTAATTCAAAAACAAAAAAAGTTAATTCAAAAACAAAAAAAGTTTCAAATAAAGTAACCACTAAAAAATCTACGGATGTTTCAATCGAAGTTCTTAAACAAATGAAAAAAAAATATAGTGTATCAACAAGTGGATCCAAAAAAGATATTGCATATGGTTTATGGCGTGTGAGTGGTCATACAATGACAGATAAAGATTTAACATTAATCAGTTACTTACTTCCTAGAAAAGACCAAAAAATAATCAAAGAACAAATAAAGGTTCGTATTAATAATCCAATTACAAATTTTAAAGGTTTATGGAAACCTCTTCCAAAACCATTAAGTAAAATGTCTCGTGAAGAATTAATACGAAATTTACGTTTGTTTAGAGATGCTTGGGAAAAAATTACTACTAGAAATCAGGATTTAGATAATGAACGTCTTGCAGCAGAATCAACAGAACAACTTCGCAAACATTTAAAATTTTATTATAGCGATGGAGCAAAATTAATTGCAGAAGATTGGCTTCGAAAATAAATTTTTGAAATTCCATATTTATATACAAAATTTTATAATTGGTAAAGGAAAAATAATAAATCTGAAAAAATAAAACAAAAAATAATATAAATAAACATATATTAAAACATAAAATTCATAAAATTTTATCAAAAAATATAATGAAATTAGCAAAAGTTTGGATAGAGAAACAAGAACGACCAAACGAATTTCATTCTCATATTTCGTCTTTCACTAGTTTTCCGAACACAATTGGGAAATCTGGAAAAAGTTAGACCATCAATATTGATTTTACACTACCAATAGACAAAAAATGGACAATATTTATTTTAATAAGTTTGTCTCATTTTTCTTTTCGGTCGGTGTAATGATATTAATGATATTTAATAAAATTGAAATTTTTTTATTAATAAATATAATATTAAATATAATATTAAATATAATATATTTAATAATGGCATCCAGAAGTGATGGTTATATGTATTCAATTAATTATTCATCGACATTTGATGTAGGTTATTATAAGAAAAAGAATTTATGGAATAAAAAAATTGGATCGCGCGATTTTAATACAGAATTGTTTATTAACACTACACCAGAAAACGAAATATATCATATACCAAAACTATTATGTGACGTATTAAATGATTTACATGAAAATTTTAATCTAATAAATGAACTGAGAGAAGTCGATCCTATAAAGACAAAATTAGGAACTAATCCTAATACAATATGGATATATAATATGAAAATTAATAGTGGATTGCCTGCAACAGCGCGCGATATTGAATGTTTATATAGATATGTTAGAAAATTTATTGAAAAATATTTTGATAATACTACTATAGAATATTTGAACAAAGATCCAGATATTCCAGTATATTTCTTCATATGGTATTTTACAACACCCGATCTTTTTAATATAAATATGCGCGGTAAAAACAAATATTGTGAATGGGAAAGTATTCTACTTGAGAGAATAGATATATATGTTCCACAAAATGTAAGTAATATATTAAATATAAATAATAATTATCAATGTGTAGACGAGGAAAACTATTTATTAAAATTAGAAAAAGAAAAAAACATACAGGTAAATAAGATTAATGTGTTAATTAAATCTGTTCATCCAACATGTTATTTAGATGAGAAAAATACTAATTACTATAAAAGCAAGTTATTGGAATGTATGACACGTGATACCGAATTTTATGTAGGGGCAGAAAATACTAAAATCTTACACAGATTATATGAAAATTATGTAAATATTATTAATAAAATAAATATAGAAAAGATAGAAAAGATAGAAGATACATTTTGGAAACCGTTTGGAAGACCTCCGTTAAGCCCACCTAAATTAGTAAGACAAAATGCAGATTGTGTAATCAATTCAAAAACATGTTACGGTTGTATAAATAAACAACCGAACCAATTAGCACATATGGACGAAGGTGGTTGTATGTACTACTCTTCTGACGAGGATGAATTTGAATGTTTTTAAAGTTAGATTTTGTATTTTTTATATTTATTATATTTAATGATCAAAACAGTCAAACAACCATCACAACCACCACAATCAACACAACCTCCACAACCACCACAAGGACCAGGTAATAAAGATGAAACAGGATATATTTATTGTTTATCTAATCCATTATTTGACGGTGTTCTTAAAATAGCAACAACCTATTTAGCACCAGATGATAAAGCAAAACAATTAACCAGTCATGATGCGATTCCTTTGTCATTTAATATTTTATTTGCCAAAAAAGTAAATAAACCATGTGAAAAAGAGAAATTTATACACAGATTATTAGATCAATATACGGAGAGAGTAAATCCTAAACGGAAATTTTGGAGAACTACATCACAAGAAGTGTTGGGTTTTTTTAATTTAATGGATGGTGAAATGTGGGTAAATAAAGATGAAGATGAAGATGAAGACGAAGATGAGAGAGAAATAAATAAGACAAAGCGTGTTTTATCTGAATACTTTAAAGATAATCAAAAAATCCAACACATCATAGGTATAAATAAAGAATGGATTGGAATGTATTGTTCTCAGGAAAATGTAATTAAACATGAAAGTGTAAATTATGATACACTAAGTAAATTTGTTGAGGCACATTATAAAAAGGAACAACCTAATAGTTCTTGCAAAGCACAAGGTTGGATTGAATGTAAATATGAAGTAGATAGAGAATGGGTAGAAATAAAAAAAAATCAATAATATTTATATTAGTTTTCTTAAAAACTAAGATTTGTATTTATATATATATAATATATAAATGCAAACATCAAAAAACACAAAATCAAAAAGAGCATCGGGAAATCCTACCCGAAAAGAATTAGAAGCATATATGAACGAAAAGGCAAGAGTGATGCGTAATAACAATCGTTTAGCAATAGCAATGCCAATAGCTCCTGGACAAGGATTTAAACCAAAACAAAGTTCTGTTGTACATTTAATGACCCCAAAAATAAGAAAAATGGCACAAAGAGATAGGGAAAAAAAATTAGCAAAGGAGTTTATACCTTTTATGGTAAAAGCAAAAACACAATCTATAAAAAAACGTTTAGACAATTTAAACAAATCATCGCCAAAAGCAAAAACACAATCTATAAAAAAACGTTTAGACAATTTAAACAAATCATCGCCAAAAAAAAAAGAGTTATTAGACTTAGAGGCGGAGTTAAGCGATGAGAAATGGTCTAAACGTTTAGACAATTTAAACAAATCATCGCCAAAAAAAAAAAGTTATTAGACTTAGAGGCGGAGTTAAGCGATGAGAAATGGTATGGAGGAAAGAAAAGAAGAAAACAGAAAACTAAAAAACATAAAAAAAAACGTAAAACCCGCAAAAATCGTAAAAAATCTAAAAAATAGATTAAGATTAAAGTATTTAAAAATAATTATTATATAATATATAATAATGTGACAACGTGTCCGAGTGGTTAAGGAGGCGCCCTGCTAAGGCGTTGTGTTTTACACGCGTAGGTTCGAGTCCTGCCGTTGTCGTATTGTATGTGATAGAAATGAAACAATATATTTAAATATAAATGAATATAAAATAATGAATATGTCACATTACAAGTGTAAATATTGTATGGATATAATTGATAAAAATAATTATTGTCATGAATGTATTAAACCTTTGCCGAAAAATGTAAAATACCGGGTTGAGAATGAGAAATATATTTTTAATGATAAAATTGTTATTTGTAAAGGAAGAATATTAAATTGTATACATAACATTAGACGAACACAATGTATTAATATAAATTGCATAGATTCCAAAATTTTTTGTATTCACGAAATACCGGTAAATAGTTGTAATAATAAACATTGTAAGCGTAAGTAAATTAAATAAATATATATATATATTTATAAATATGAAATATATTTATTTGATAGAACTGAAATCAAATAAATATTTTGTTGAATTAACAGATAATATAATTAATAATTTAAAAACCGATTTTTATCGTTTCAATTATGATTGGACTAGAAAATATGAACCTCTTAAAATAATAGAAATAATTATCATAGAAGATGTTGATGTAAATAAATTAGATGTGTTTGTAGAAAAATATATGAAATTATATGGTATTGATAATGTTCGTGGCGGGAAATATAATACTATTAAATTAGAAAGCGAAAGTATATTGGAATTAAAATTGATTGAAAATAATTATATTGGTAATAAAAATCGCAATAACGATAGTCTTATAAAAGTTTGGTTTTGTAAGCACTGTGGAGAAGATTTTACCAGTAAAGAACAAGCATTAAGACATGAAGCAAATTTTCACGAAAATAATAATTGTTTTAAATATTATTTATGTTGTTAGTTAAAATATTTAAATAATAATAAATATATTTTAATCACTACCATGTATGATACCAGCAATAACAATGTAAACCCGGACGATTTCTTAAAATTAGTAAATTATCCAAGTTTTACGACACTAAATATTCATGAAAAAAAACAAATAAAAACAAAAATAAATGACCTGTTGGAAAAGGGAAAAATACAACGGTGGTTGATAGGCACGGATGAATTAAAAATAGGCGAAGAGATTGGTAGAGGAAGTAATTCATATGTCAACAATTGTATATGGCGAAACATAGAAATAGTAGTTAAAAAATCGAAAGAAAAAAGATTATTTCTATTGCTTGATTTGTTAAATGAAATTGAGTTATGGTCTACACTAAGACATCCATATTTGGTTCAATTTTTAGGTGCTTGTTATGATAAAGAAAATGAAGATTTTTATATTTTATTAGAAAAAATAAATGGATATACTTTATCGGATTATATTGAAAATAAAAATAGGTCCAATAGTTTTTCAAAATACACCAGATATCAGATATGCACACAATTAATTAATGTAATAAAATTCTTACATTCTTGTAAGCAGCCAATCATATATAGGGATTTAAAGCCAGAAAACATAATGATAGACAATTTTAATAATGTTCATTTAACCGATTTTGGATTAAGTAGATATATGCCCGAAAATACCGATTATAATTTAACTGGTGGCGCAGGAACACTGCGTTATATGGCACCGGAGGTATATTTACATAAAAGATATGATTTGAAAGTTGATATATACAGTTTAGGTTTTATATTTTATTATATATTTACAGGAATTAAACCATTTATTAATTACAATACGAATACAATAAAAGAATATATGATTAATCCGGATATAATTCATTCAACTGAAAATATAAAAAATAAACAGTGGAAAGATATTATAGATAATTGTATAAGGCGCGATCCGGCATTAAGGTGGAATATAGATGAATTATCAGAAGCAGTAAATAAAATTACGTTTCAAGAGAGTGGTTATAATTGTGTAATAGGTTAATAACAAAGTATTTATGAAATATTATCCATAAATATATAATTGTAAATAGTTTGTAATTATAAAAGAGATAATAAATACACTCAACGCAAATGTTACACTTTGTATGTTAATATCGGTTATATCAATTAACTTCTCAATTTGTTTTTCTATATCATCAACTTCATATTCAATATATGTTTTATTTGTATTATTTTTTAGTTTATTATTTTCAAGGTTTGCTGACAGTTGCACCATCTCATTTCCCAAAATATCAAAATTATCTTTAACACTCTTTTCGAGGGTATTAAATCTATTATTTAAATTTGTAATTTTCTCTTCTACACTTGGAAACATTTTTTATCTTTTAAAAAAAAATAACATTGTAATTCAATTTTATATTAATTAATTATAGAACGCAAACATTTTAGGGGTTTTTTTTCCTTTCACATTCTTCTTACTTTTACGCTTAGTTTTTTTTCCACCATTTTGACATTTACGCTTAGTTTTTTTTCCACCCTTCTTAGGTTTATTCTTAGGTTTATTTTTTGTTGCTGGTGCACTTTTTGTTGCTGGTCCACTTTTTGCTGCCGCCCTTTTTGCTGGTGCACTTTTTGCTGGTGCACTTTTTGCTGGTGCACTTTTTGCTGCTGCACTTTTTGCTGCTGCACTTTTTGCTGCTGCACTTTTTGCTGCTGCACTTTTTTCATCTATTCTGTCTTTGTGTTCTTTTTCTTGTACAATAACATTCGATTCACGCCAATTATTTTTTAATATTGATTTATCAATATTATGTAGTTCATTTGTATCAATATTTATATCAAAGTCCTTAATTTCTTTATTACTGAATTCATATTTTTGAAAGAATTCAAGGATTTCATCGGCAATATTAGTATTATTTTTCCAAAATCCATTTCGATCCTTGATACTTATAATTATCTCTCCAGGTGTATTAAAATAATTATCTATTAATTTTAGCGTATCACGTAAGATATCTGAATCTGTTTTATCAGATAAATGTTCTAATACATCTACTTGCCATCTAAACAGTGTACGTGGCTTATGAACGTTATTGCGAATAATAATCGCTTTTATTAATGTTTGGTCTTCATCATCCATCATAGCATAAAATGGGACGAGTGTATTGGTAAATTTACTCTTAAATCTTTCATTTCCAGTTCCAGTAGAATAATAAAATAATCTGAAATAAGTTTTATCATACTCTTGTATTTCATAAACTTTTACTTCTCTGCCAAAATGTTGTTGTAATGTTGACATATATTTAACAAATATATTTAATAAATATGAAACAAAATAACTTACAAACTTACAAATTTATAAAAAACATTTAAAATCCCAGATGAAATTTGTTGGAAAACTTTTTAAATGTAAAGAAAGAATTAGACGGGTTAGATTAAAATACCCAAATGAAAAAACATTGGTAAGATTTTCATATTAATTTTATATTATACAATTTTTATATTATACAATTTTTATATTATTAATCAAACTCGGCATCATACCAGTTTTTTACTTGTGTCATTAATATTTTTCCATTTTCTCTAACTAACCATTCTAAATGTCTTTCTGATTCAATTTGATTAGGTTTAATATTATTATATAATTGTTGGTTATGAAAATAACCTTGGCTACTTACCTGACCGGCCCACTCATCCGCCATAGCATTTAGTGTTATCTCACATAATTTATTAGGTTTTTTAACTTTTGGGGCATATTCTGTACGACAAAATGGACACGTATTATTAACGCGCGAGTGCTTGGCAAAACAAGATATACATATTTCTTGTCCACAGCAAGATAATGTAGCAGTTCCAATCTTTACATCGCAACATATAAGACAATCGGTATCTTCTTTATCAAGTTGTTCAGGGTTATTATAAGTTTTTATAATTTTATTTTGTTTATTGACACGTATTTCCAGTTGTTTAATTTTTGTATTTTTTTCGAGCATACTTGTTTGTAATGCTGTTATTTTTCTAATATACATTAAACGGTGAGCATCTTTATTACATTTTTTTCGCATATCGAGACTACCATCTTTTCGTATGGGTAGTGCGTTATCTATTGCGTATTGTCTTAAATCGTCACTAACGGTTGTTAATAATGATGACATTTGTAGTTTTATTATACACAAAAAAAGTGTTGAAACAACGGTTCAATTTACTAATTTAAACAGATAAACTTAAATCACTGCACGCATATCCACTAAGTTCACAACAAAAAGGTATATATTTTTTACCTCTATAAATATAACAACCAATATCATTACAATTACCTGCAGTAGCGTTAAATTTCTTACCCATTTTTTTGAAATATTAGATTGTATACAACCTTGTTCACCATTTACTTTTATAATTCGATAATGGATAATTTTATTATCACTAAATTTTGTAAATAATAAAATTAAATTAAATATACTTTTAAACATCATAAACATTATAAAAAATGTATTAAATCTGTTATACCATGTGGTGCGATTATAGTTGTAATAATATATTTGTGTATTATTGGTATCATATATATATATATTATTAATATATATATATAAATATGGCAAGCAAACCAAAAGCAAGCAAACCCAAATCAATAGATATATCAGATTTAACTGTTACTAATTTAAAAGATATATTAAATATATTTAATGAATCTTATGGTAGCAAGGATTTAAAAGATAAATTGATAAATAGAGTGAAAGATCTTTACAAAAAAGCAGGTTCTGATAGAAAAAAGATTATATTAAAAGAGATAACATTGCGTTTAGATAAGTTACCAACACGTACTTTACCAAAAAGAGTAAATACAAAGCAAATTATTACTATAAATAGTGTGGGAGATTACTTAAGTGGAAAAATAAAAGGTTCTACAATAGAGAGTGATACAAAAGATAGCAATAGCATATATATTAAGTTTGGAAAGAATGATCAACATCATGTTCACATTTATAAAAATGTAAAACTTGTTATCTCTATTCGCATTGCATTTAATAGTTTTGAAAATTTTGAACTTAGGTATGATCATGATAATCAAAAACTTTGTAATGCTTTTAATTTCAGAGCACCACATTTACATATTTTTAGACCATTTCCAAAAGGAGATAAACGAAGAGGTACGCGGGTGTGTTTGTCAAATACTCTTCTAAGTAAAAACAAACAAACACAAACCGAACATTTAAAAAATAGAATAAAAATAACAAATGAAAAGTTAGGATCTAAAAATGAATTAATTATACCACCACAGTTTGAAAATAAGTTTAATAAAGATTTTACAGATGCATTAAATATTATAACTAAGATAGATAAATTAATAAGTAATTACGTTAATGATGAAGAATCAAACCATTCAGTTCAATTTACTAATAAAGGTGGTGGTAAAGGTAATAAAACAACAAAAAAATCAATAAATAAAAAACGAAACTGTAAAACACGAAAGATTAATAACTAATGTTATTTTACTATTTTACTATTTTACTATTTTACTATTTTTTTCAATTCTAAATTTCTAAAATTCAAAAAAAACAGGGTAAAATTTTTGAAATATCTTATTTTACTTTTGAAAAAAATGCAAAAAATGCGTGATCCTACATATATGTAGAGAAAAAACGAAAAAAAACGAAAAAAAATTAAAAAAAACTCCCTACATACTTTTTTTATACAATTTTTATATATTTTTATAAATAATTTAGAATTTTCTGTTAGCATATATTAAAGAAAAATGCTAACCAAAAATTCTAATAAAAATTTTTATTGCGAGAGTTGTGATTATTACGCAAAGAGAAAAGGAGATTTAAAAAAACATTTTAACAGCAAAAAACATAATGCTAACTTTATGCTAACCAAAAATTCTAAATACATATGTGACTGCGGAAAGGAGTATATTCATAAGTCAAGTTTTTCAAGACATAAGACCAAATGTAAAATTATTTTATTAAAAAATGAAAAAGAAAAAGAAAATGAAAAAGAAAAATCCGATCAAACAATAACTTTATTAAATAAAATAATGAATGATAATAAAATAATGCAAGAAAAATTATTAAATATGGAAACGTTAATACCAAATATAGGTAATACAACCAATAATACAACATATACAAATAATAATGTAATAAACGTTCAAATGTTTCTTACAGAAAATTGTTCAGATGCTATGTCTATACAAAATTTTGCAAAGCAATTAAGTGTTACTATAGATGATTTGTGTAAAAGTAAAAAAGATTGTATTACACAGGTTGTTCTTAAAAGTTTAATGCCTCTTTCTGTAAGTGAAAGGCCGTTTCATTGTACTAATTTAAATAAAAGTGAATGGTTTATTAAAGATGAAAATACAGGATGGGAAGAAGATAACGGAGAGAAATTAATAAAAAATGCTGAATTGGGAATTCAAAAGAAATGGTTAAATGAGTTTGAAAACCAATATCCAAATTGGATGTCAAACGATAGATTGAAAGAAAAGTATGTTGAAATAGCGGGTTCTACATCCTGCAAACTTCCAGAAAAAATAAAAATTAAATTACTAAAAATTTTGGGAACCGAAGCAATGTTAAACAGAAATAATATTATAGTGAATGATTGAAATCTTGTGTAATATATTCGGGTAAAGAGTTATTTGGGACATCATCTATCATCCAACGAATATTTAGTGGTACAGAGTTTGATTCGGGAGACTTTGAAGTCCATTTATCTTTATTCAAAGTAAAAAAAAGTTTGTTTATTCTATTTGTTATACCTCCTGCGTTTCGAGGTGGGACGTGTTTGACCGCCCATTCAAATTGCATTGATTGGATCTTATTTTGAAAACCACTTACAATACACAAATGTTTCCAACCCGGTCCTTTAGAAGTAGTGTATTTCGCACCACCTGATATCTCTCCATTATGCTGTCTTAATCTTTTTTTAGGGTCTGGAGAAACACCAGCATACGTATAATTATTATTGTATATTAAATAAAAATACCAAATTTTATCACTCATAACCTATTATTATATATTATTAATGTTGTGAAAAAGTATTTATAATATTTTTAATTCCAATTGTAGAATATTGATCAATATTAAGTTTATTATTTAAGATTTCTAAAGTAGTTCTCTCTTTATTTTTATTTGCAATAGACTTTATTTTATGTGGAAAGTTTGGTGCTTTAAATAAATATTGTTCAAAATGAAGAGAAATATTATTTTCTTTTAAAGGTTGGAAAGGAATTTCTTGATTTAATTTAATTTTTGAATAAGGAGTTTTATTTAACCATTTAACAAAATATTTTCTCTCTTCGTCTGGTAAAAACCATACAGAACCTGACCCTTCTATATCTATTATTGATTCTGAGTTTTCAAGATCCCACTCGTGTTCAGAGAACCAATTACTACACAATGTTTCTGAATCTAAGACCTTAACATGGAAAATTTCTACGCGGTTGAACCTTTCTCCTTCGATTCGGGGAACGGGACTTTGTAGACCGACGTCGGTTACGGCGATCGGTATCACCTAACATGTTACGATCGCTGTGCATGGCATCGATAATGTGTTGTTGAAACTGATCTTTACCGGTATTTGGTTGAAGGAGAGTATGTAGATTTTTCATTCGTAGAAACAAGTGATGGCAAACATAAGTGGAAAGCCGGAAACGTGACAGGTGTTTGTGGACAGTTTCTGATGTGTGAGACCCGTAAAAATTCTGTTCAGGAAAAGGGGCGTGAAAATGATAAAAAGAAGAACTAGATGTCTATTCAAAAAATTGTCGTATCATGACTGAAATGACACGTTTATACGGAGAATTACTAAATGCAATCGTTTAAATCATTGAAGATTATTCACGTCCTTTACGATGTAAGCCTAATAATGGTATTATGATGACAAATATTTATGTCATCATAAAAACGACTTATCAAAAAATCATTATGTTGTGAATAATAATTCAAAAACTAAATATATCCATTTTTAAATGTAAAATATGCTATATTAAGAAAACACAATCGTTCAAGAAAATGATATATATATATATATATGAGTTTGAGTATATTAACTTGGAACATTTGTTGGGGATGCATGGAATCCAGTAAAAAAAGTTTAAATGATAAAACCGCGATTCATCTGGCTGAGAAATGCTATGCCGAAAAAAAAAAACAAAAAAAAAATGTATGTTTAGAAAATGTGGTTAATCTTTTAAAGTCGGATTCATGGGATATAATTTGTTTACAGGAGGCAACTAATTGGTTAACAATTTATAAAAAACTTAGTTCGGTGAAAACAAATTTGAATTACTGTAATTTTAATATTTCAGGTGTAGATGTAACAGTTTTTTATAATAGTGAAAAATTGAAAATCGATGCTTTATCAGGAGGAAATTTAAAAGAAGGAGATAAGAGACCCTTTGAAGTAATATACTTTAATTATTTACCCAAAGATTTGAATTTTATTTTAATAAATATACATAATGGGCATCTTATTGAAGGTTCTAAAATTGAAAATAGTATAAACTTATCAAAATATGGATATTTAAATAGTAAAAATTTAAATAATATTATTTTAACTGATAATGAAGGTAATAAGGAATTATCAAAAAATATACTAATTAATAATAAAAATTATAAAAGTGAAAATTTAATTCCATTAAAAAAAAAAGCAGTAAAGAATCTAGAATTATATTAGTAGGCGATTTTAATGATCACGGTAAATATGATTATTGGGATGACGGATTAAATATATTTGATGTTAAGGTAGATTCTAACAATAAAAAACCTCCTAAGACGTGTTGCACTCCAGTTAGTAATCCTTATTTATGGTTAGGTGCGCCTAGTTTTGTATATGATTTAAATCTTAGAAAAAAAACAATGGGAATTGATCCTCAAAACTTTATTTTTGATATTACTACATTTAGTTCAACTGCTTGTATAAGAGAGTCAACAAATCTTTCTATGGGTGATTTATGTAATACTTATAAATATTTAGAAAAGAAATGTAATAGTACTAATTATAGATCACATGAGGCCTTTTCTAAAAGATTGAAAAAATTTATAAAAAATCCTAAACAAATTACTAAAAAAATAAAAGCTGAATATAAAGCAAGGAAAAAAGAACATAAGAATAATCCTTACCAGAGATATAATGAGATTTTAATATACTTTTATCCATGGGAAATTATAGGACTTGAAGTAGGTGGAAGAAAACCTGAAATCAGTATTGAACTTTATAATAAATTAACAAAAAATTTTAATAATTTTAAAACAGATTATAAGAAAATACTAAATGACAATAAAGAAATTAACCAATTGTTAAAAGAAATAAATAGTTCTAATAATAATTCAGATTTGAAATATAGTAAATTATCATTATGGAGATATTTTAAAGAATATAAATGTTCTTTGAAGAAAGATGTAACCAGGGAAAATTTTGTTTTAATTTTAGAAAAAATAATTGAGCAACTAGAAAAATCATTATATTATTTTGAATATGGAAAAGTAGCGACATCAAATTTTTATGATTTATTCATAATTAATCCAACAAATGGAAAGCCTTACAGGAATACAACATTTGATTTATTTAGTCAAACTGCAGATAAAAAAATGTTAACACATATTAATAGTGTCGGGGGAAGAAAACAAACAATGAAGAGAAAGAGTAGTAATAATAGAAAAACTAAAAAGAAAAATAAAATTAGAACAGATAATTTATTACCAAAAAATATAAAACCAAAAATTAATAATAATTTTAATCTTAAAAGTTTTGAAAAAAATAATAAATATCCTCTAGCAATAAGATGTTTAATAATAGATAAATCTACGGGAAATCAATCCATTGATATTAATGACGCAATTAAACAAGTATTTGATGGAAAAGTTTTTAATGGAAAAATTAATATAATAGCTAATCCAGCAACAGTATTAGGATCTGAAAGTAATGTTATTTTTACGTCTCAAATATTTGATAGACGATATAAACGAAATCCTTTGATTGATCATGGAAATACTTATAAAAAATATGGTAAATCAACAGTAGTGCCAATAAGAAGTAAAAAATTTAACAATGATATTATGTTAGGAGATTATCTCTTAATAGGTAAAGGATTTAATTTTAAAAGAAATAATATGATAGTAAAACAATTTAAACCTGAAAAAATATCAAGTGACCATTTACCAGTAGAGTCTACAGTAAGTTTTAATTAAAAAAATACAAAAACAAATAATTTTGAATTTCATAATAATTTTGAATTTACAATAAACAATATCCCCAACACTAAACCTTGGTTTGGTTGGACACATTGTAATATTATATATATCCAATATCTCTTGATCAAAATTAAAAGCCATACTATTATAATGTAAAAATATATATTATATTAGTATTTCAATTTTATAATATAAATTAGAATGATAATAAGAAAAAGAAAAAGAAAAAGAAAAACTTACACAAAATACGTTTAATAAATAATAAAAAATTATAATTATACTATATGCTTGTTTAGCTCAGTGGTAGAGCAACGCACTTGTAATGCGTAGGTCCGCGGTTCGATCCCGCGAATAAGCTCAATCAGAAAAATCAAGTATAGTATTCTCCTTTGTAAATTTTTTTCCCCTGCATCCTTTTTTGTGACTTCCCAATGAATAATTATTTTTAAACATTTCACCACATTTCGGACACATACACGATGCTTTTTTGGAAGATGCATCACTAATATTAAGTAAATTAGATAAACAAGGAAAATCTAAACCTTCTATTTGTTTAATAACATCTTTTTGTGTTTTTTTTACACTTTCAATTAATAATTTTTGCTTTGCTATAAAATTTAAAAGTTCTTCTTTAATATTATCCATTACATCTTTAGAAATATTCATATTTACAGACTTTAAATCTACACGCGAAGATATAATATCAATCATTTGAACAGAATTATAAATCATATCCGTATCGTAATTTACATTATGTAAATAGACAAGGATATTACCCCCGTGAAAATCAATATCAAAGTGTCTTTTTGTAGAAATACCACTGTTTTGAGAGAAAAATACACCGTGACAATTATTACTTTCAATGTCACCAATAAATTTTTCAACTTCAGCAGCAGGAACATTGTTTGTATAACATTTATTTTCCACCATTACCTTAGTAGCAATGACATTTGTACTCATATTTCGACGAATAATAAAATCACCTTGTCCAGTTTTCCCTGTAGTATTCTCAATTTCAGCATCGGGAAAGCAAATATTTAATAAAGGTTCCAGTTTATTCTCACTATTTTTTCCAATGTTAGTAACACAAGATGAGTTTTGCTTATCTACGTAATCTTGAATACCATCAAAGCGCGGAACAATGTTGTCTTGTATATGCGTTTTTAACTCTTTACACATGGAATCATATTTAGAAATAAGAAGTTTTTCATATACAGAGCCATCCTTTTCATTATTATTCAATAGCTCGGTTGTATCATTTTTTATCGTCTCTATACATTTACTCACATCACTTTGTATTTTTTCACGTAAATCAGGATTCGTAATCGTGGTTAGTTTATCTTGCATATTGCTAATAAATAATCCATTATTTTCTTTAATTATTGTTGTGACATCTTTCGTATAGTCATTATTGTTATTTTGTAACACCATACGTATATCTGCTATCATACTCTCCTTCTGATTTTGCAGCAAAGTCATAACACTTGTAATATTTTGTGTTTGACTATTTACATTTTCTAACTTGCTGTCTAACATTTTAACTTGATTTGCGATATTTGATATCATTTTAGCAGACAAACTTTCAGTAAAATCATTATTTATATTCTCTAACATATCAATAACTATGTTCATAACTTTTTCTGGACTTAATGATGGATTATTATCAAAATAGGTAACAATTCTTTCGTCTGTAAGTGTAATAATGCTCATTATATAAAAGTATATGAAAAGTCTTTATATCCAAATTTGGATAATTAAGATTATTCAAATTTGGAT
>Ga0181409_1000158_pt1 | contig 25927 bp, 22 predicted proteins | sample 32SPOviralmetaG_FD_130138 | JGI IMG/M metagenome (GOLD analysis project Ga0181409, IMG submission 130138) | Marine viral communities from the oligotrophic San Pedro Time Series (SPOT) site, San Pedro Channel, CA, USA - 32 SPOT_SRF_2012-05-30 | ecosystem: Environmental > Aquatic > Marine > Strait... | reverse complement strand
AATCTGCCTCAAAACGATTAGTAGTAGTAAACACAATATAATCTGCCTCAAATCTATTATTAGTTTGATAGATTACTTGGCCACTCATTACATTAATAAAAAGTAATAATGATCCAAAAAATACTATGAATCTAATTAGACCCATTATGAGCATATTATCCTTCATTAATTCCCCATTTGATAATCCGAAGGTGGTAATTCATTTAGTAAAGACCCTTCAGGGTATTTTTTAGGTAAATTATTGATTATTTTTTGTAATGATTCTTCAGGTGTATCGTCTGTAGTATCTATATCAATAAAATTATCTTGAGGAGCAATATACGCAATTGCTTTCCAATGGTCACGTTCTCTTGCTTCTGATGTGTGTATATAAATTTCTTTAATATTATCACCTAAAAGAGTTTTAAAATCTTCTCTTTGATCTAAATAAGGTGCTACTAAAGAAACTATAACATCATTTCCTTGATTATGGAGGTAGTGAGCAATTCGTTGAGCTGTACCTACATTTTCAACTCTACCTTTAATAGAGTAATCTTTGTTAGAGAATAATTCTCTCATATCATCTCCATCAATTCTAAAAGCATTTGGGGAATATTCTTGTTGAAGCATATCTGCTAAAACAGTTTTACCAGCACATGGCTGACCAGTTAACCAGTATATCATATTATTGTTTATTTATTGATTCTATAATTTTATTTGTATCAAATACCTCATTTAAATCATTATAGGGTATAGAGTGAATATCTTGTGCTAAATTAAAAGGTTGAAAAACTGAATTTTGAATTTGTGGTTCTTTTGTAAATGGATTTGATAAAATATTATCATGGAGGTTATAACCAAATATTTTTGGTTTTGTAGATACCCAACATACAGTTGATTTTATATCCATGGCCGCTGCTAAATGCTGTCCAAAAGAATCTATTAGCAAACGTTTTTTAGATAATTGTAATAATATAGCTATACTTCTAAAACCATCTAAAGCAAATAAAGTATCTGGGTATTCATATTGGTCCTTTCTTTTTACATGGATAATAGAATAATCATTTTTATAATGTTGGATTATCTCATTTATAGTTGGTAAAGGTATATCTCGTGTCCATGAATATTGAAAACCTTGGTTTTGAGGCCCCCCATTGGGTTGGATAACCATTATTGGTTTTTCTGTGTTATAGAAAGGGATAAAATAATCTTTTTCGGGTTGGGTTAGATACAATTCAGGTTGTTCATTATTATAATGTAAACCATAAATTTTACACCAAGTTTTATATAAGTGTTCTTTTTCTGTAATAAAGGAAGTGTGGTGATAAGGGTCAGAAACAAATATTTTACAATCTTGGTCTTTAACATATTTTAAATATGCCCCCTCCATTTTTGAGGTTTCAAAGCACTCATTAATATAAGGGTTATTTAAAAATACATCAGGGTAAGCTGTGGAAATTATTATGTGGGCATTCTTATAACGTTTTCTTAGAATTTTTACTATGGCAGTTCCCATAATAGATTTTCCTAGACCACCGTCTATTTGAAATATAATATTCATTTACAACTTTTATTTTAGTAAAACTAATATACGTAATTATTTAGGCTATTCCTAATTATTTTACCAAGGGGTACCTGTTTCTTCTATAGAAGCAGTATATAAAGATACCTGTGTTGCAATCGATGAAGAATTATAATGTTGCATAGATTTAACAGGAATAGAACCTGTAATCCATCCTATTACCATATCTTCTGTTAAATTATTATAATCAACAAACCCGGCATCACTAATAGAGCCAGATATTTTAATTGAAGATGGAAATTCTTCTGAAAATTCTCCATGAACTGTTTCTAATCTATATTTTACTTTATTGACTAAACCACTTTCAATCACTCTGTTGAGGTTTGTAATTTTAAAAGTATGTTCCATAATAATACGTTAATTTAATTTATTATAAATATGATAAAATTTTTATTTTATACCTTCCCAATTAACTTTTGGTTCAGATAAATGTATACAAAATGTGTCTAAGTCCAAAATATTAAAAAACATACCAGCAAATATTAAATCATCAGCTCCCGCATCATTAGATAATGTAGGATATATTTGATGTAAATTAGAGTGTATTCTATTAACTGTAGGGAGGTGGAATAATTGGAAGTATCCCCACCCTTTAAATTGGTCTTCGATCTGATTGTGAGAGTTCCAATATTGTTGAGGATCAAAATTATCTATACTTTCATTTTGATTTATATTAACTCTACCCATAGTATATAAATTATGAGCTTGATATTTACAATCTATAAATTCGGGTGTAAATTGTTTATTGCCATTTTTGGAAAAATATTCAAAGCTTCCATGTTCTTTCTTTTTATAACCATTTAATATAGGTCGATTTAAAAGGGGATCTATTTGTACAATATCGGAGAAATTTTCTGGTAGAATAATATCAGCATCAATATGTAAATACCATTCTTCATCTTTTCCTAAATAATCAAAAGCTTCATTAATAGCACATCCTTTAGCAAATGTTCTTGTATATAAAGTTTCTGAGAATATGTATTCTAGATTATGCTCTTTGCATAAGTTAATAGTTTCTATATCATCCTCAATTGTAACTATAACCCATCTTTTAAAAAAACGTTTATTAGAAGTACACAGTTTTAATAGATGAGAGTAATAAACACATACCGTAATAGCATGTATATCTATATTCATAACCATATTTTATTTACATATATTTTAGTAAGTATTCCAACCAGAATAATCTAAATCAGGATATAAAGCTTTAACACCATCAACATCTGATTTAAAGTATGTTTTTAAGAAAGCTTTAGATGCATCATCTAAAGTAGTGTCATATGATCCTGAATTTGGGATTATAAATCCTGGATCTGAATCTAATTCATCTACTCCTAAAAAGGTAAACATTTTGTTATATTCTCCTAAATTATCTGCTTTTACAGCTTCCTGAGTTGTTACATATATCTTTTCTTTCCCAAATCCTTCTATATAGATATTTAAGTTGTCTGTATATAAACTTCTTTGTAAGATATTATTATTTTCAGGAGTTGCCCATTGTTCAGTACAGTCGTTAAATGTAAGATCTTTATATTGAAGACCAAAGTTATTTTGTGGTTTTTGAATGTGATTCCAATGACTAAATGCTCTATCAATTGGGTCTCTTAAAATAATAATAATTTTTGCATCAGGTATATCTCTTTTCATTCTTTTTACTGTATTAGATGATTGGTTTTCGTTACAGTAAAAGTAGTTAGGAGAAGATTCTCCCATAGCTATTCTATATAGTGGAAAATATCTTTTATAAAATTCTATGCCTCTTTGATAATTCTGGTATTTGTTAAAAAAATCCATTTCTTTAGATTTTTCATTACTTAAACCTTGAACTAAATTTGATATATCATGTTGGTACTGGGTATTAATTTTTGCTTTCCACCAAGGAGAAACGCAATAAACATCTATATGTTTAGATAAATTTTTAGCTGCTGCCGTAGTACTGCCTTTCATGACTCCTGCTACTATAAAATTTGGTAAATTTGATTGCATAATATTTTTATTATTTTGTTATAAATATGATAAAATTAATAAAACATTTAATTTATCTTGAAATATAAACTTTTTGCTCTAAATTTAATTCCCCTCTTCCATATCGTTGGGTTAATTGACCATATAGGTTTTCTCTAGTATTTTGTAAATCAATAAAAAGTTGTTTTAAATATAATTCTTTTGATTCTAGTTCTAATTGTGATATTTTTAAAGAACCTAATTCCTGCATTAATTCCCCCCACATATTTTCAAATTTAGTAAATTCATCTACTGTTTCTTGGGGTAATGGTATTACATTTTTCATATTTAATTATTTAGATAGTTTTGGATATTTATAGAGTTAAGAGATTTATTTATTTCATCAGTTACAATATTATTTCTAGATGTTTGTATGTGTAAATTATATGCATAGTTTATATTTTGATATTCACAACTATATTCTGTTAGAATATGGGAATAAAAAGTCCTTAAATCAAATAATCCATAACTATCTATCCACTTTTTAAAATCTTTTTCTACAAATTTTATATTTGGAATTTTATTTAACGTTGTAATATACATTATTTCTTTTAAGTCTACAAATATATTTGGAAATTTTCTATGAATAATATGTACTTCATCATAATATTTAGATAATTCTTTATAATTTATAAATGAATCATATAATGACATATGAACATTTTTTGGTTTTAAAGTATTATTTTTAACTTTATCTATGATTTCTGATTGTAGTCCTATTTCTTTACCTTGCTCATCTAGATGTTTGCACATTACGGAAGGTAGCATAAATATCTTTTTGCCTTGTTTTCTTACTCTTCGGCTAAGAAGTAAGTCAGGACCATATTTAGGGGTTATAGATTCATCATTTAAAGGGAGGGTTGGTTTTAATATATCAGAATAACTTAAAATACACCCATTCCCTACAAACCCTACTTCTGTGGTATTATGGAATATAAAATCATCTAAGGTACAACTAATCCATTTCCTTTTTTGAATACTTGCTGTTATTTTTCTTTTACTTTCGTGGAATCCTTTAATTGCACTATTTGTATGCCAATTTTTACAAAAATAAAACCCAGATGTCATTCCTATACTATTATCGGATTTAAGTTTAGAGTATAAGTCTTCTAAAGCATTTACAGGGGGGATAGTATCATCATCTAAAATATGAACATAATCACTAGTTAAAGAAGATTCAATAGCTTTAGTTAAATTAATAGCAGTGGAATAATGTTTAGAATATGGGTCACTAAGACGAATTTTTTCTTCCCATTCTTTCCATTCAAGTTCACTATTAACCCTATCAATCCCCTTAATTAAAGTTAAGTTATATTTAGATTCTAAATCATATTCTGCAACTTTAGTATCAAATAATGCTTTAAATTCTTTATTAAAAGCTTGTACTATGTTTAAATTAAGTACTGTAAAATTAGAGGGTATAATTACTTCTTTAAGGTAATTAAAAAGTGGGTCTATAGTAGCTTCTCTACCAATCATTATAAATCCTATTCCTAGGCTATTTTCATTTTCCAAACTCATAGTTAAATATTTTAATGTCTTTTTGGTATTTTTGATTAATTAATTCTGCTGTTTCGTCTGTATAATATTCCCAATAAGGTTTATGGTCTGTTTTATTTTTATGGGGGAGTTTAGTTATGGGAAAACCAATTTTATTGCAAATAATATTAAAGTCTTCTTGTAAATTTTCAAACCTTCCTATAAAAATATCATCTTCAACATCTCCATATTCATCCTCAACCCATTCTATTCCAGGAGAGTTCCATAAATCAGGGTTTGGGTGGTTGTTTTTTATGTAAGTTGTAAAATCTGTATTAGGAGAAACTACCCCTAATTTTTTACCAAAAAAATAATCAGATAATTTTCTATCCCAAGGGTTACGTAAAAAAATAAATTTAAAATAATTATCCCAATGGTTGTGTAGGGATTCTAAATAATTAGAATTTTTAATAATTTTTAATCTTTCTTCCGTTGGGTTAGTATCATATAAATCAAAAAGTTCTTTTGAGGTTAAGTGTTCTTTAATATCTCCGAATATAGTAGTGCTAACACTTCTCCCTGCAGTTTTATTTACATGGATAAAGATACATTTATACTGTTGAGATATATTCATATAACCTTAAATTTGACCCAATATAATAAAAATAAATCAAATAAACAACTATATTTTAGATTTAAGTTCGTCTATTTGTTTTTGTTGTTCCTTAATTGCTTCAATTAATAAAGGTATAATTTTTTCATAATCGACTGCTTTATACCCATTATCTCTTGTAGTAACAGCTTCTGGTAGTATTGCTTCTATTTCTTGTGCTATTACACCTACATCTTTACCTTTATTACCATGTATAGTTTTTACTTCTTCTTCAGATAAAGGTTTCCAAGTAAATGTGTTACCTGATACTCCAATTACTTTACATAATGAGTTTTCAATTGGTTTAATATTTTCTTTTAATCTTTGATCAGATGTTTGGAATGATTTAATATCATTTGTAGCATCAATTCTACCTGTTGTAGTGTTAAGTGTTGTTGTACCACCAACTTGTAAGTGACATGCTACCGTAGTATTATTCATATAGGTAGTACAATCTTTAGTTGTATTAATAGATCTTCCTATAACAAAGGAATGATCATTATCAACACGATTAAAGTTTCCTATTATACCACCACAATAACCACCACTACCAACTGCATTACCTCTTCCTCCTAAAATCATACTATGACGAGCCGATATAGTATTACTACATCCTCCCCCTATAAATGATTGGTAAGGTGAAGAGTAACCAATTCTATTACAATATCCTCCTACTATAGCACTTTGATTAGCACAATTCCTATTGGCATATCCTCCTCCTACAAAACCACATCCGGAAATAGAACTATAGTTACAATTATAACGACCACCCCCAATTACGGAATAAGCACTGCAGTTTCTATTGTTATTACCTGCGCCTATAAAAGAATAATCTCCAGTGGAATTTATACAGTTTGTAGAACCACCTGCAATTGTAGCATAAGTAGCTCCTGAATTTAAAGTATTTGAATTACCTCCTAAAAATCGTCCTTGAGCAGTTAATTGAGAACCATCATATTTTAATCCTGATTCAACAGTTCCTGTTCCATCACCATCAAATGTAATAACACCGTTTGTAGTTGTACCTGATAATGCTAGGACACCATCATTTCCGTTTACACCACTTGTACCAGAATTACCATTGTTACCATTATTTCCATTATTTCCATTATTTCCGTTTACACCAGATGTTCCAGAGTTTCCATTGTTTCCATTGTTTCCGTTTACACCACTTGAACCAGAAGTTCCAGAGTTTCCATTATTACCATTATTACCATCGTTACCATCGTTACCGTTTACACCACTTGAACCAGAAGTTCCAGAGTTTCCATTATTACCGTTATTACCATCATTACCATCGTTACCGTTTACACCACTTGTACCCGAAGTTCCGGAATTACCGTTATTACCGTTATTACCATCGTTACCGTCGTTACCGTTTACACCACTTGTACCCGAAGTTCCAGAGTTTCCATTGTTACCATTATTTCCATTTACACCACTTGTACCCGAAGTTCCGGAATTACCATTATTACCATCGTTACCGTCGTTTCCGTTTACACCAGAGCTTCCCGATGTTCCCGAATTACCGTTATTTCCATTGTTTCCGTTTACACCACTTGTACCCGATGTTCCAGAATTACCATTGTTTCCATTGTTTCCATTTACACCCGAGGTTCCAGATGTTCCCGAATTACCATTGTTTCCATTATTACCATTTACACCAGATGTTCCCGATGTTCCCGAATTACCATTGTTTCCATTGTTTCCGTTTATACCCGAGGTTCCAGAAGTTCCGGAATTACCATTGTTACCATTGTTTCCATTTATACCCGAGGTTCCAGATGTTCCAGAGTTTCCGTTGTTACCATTGTTTCCGTTTACACCACTTGTACCCGATGTTCCAGAGTTTCCGTTGTTACCATTGTTACCATCATTTCCGTCATTTCCATCTACACCCGAGGTACCACTGTTTCCATTGTTACCATTGTTTCCATCTACACCACTTGAACCAGAAGTTCCAGAGTTTCCATTATTACCATTTACACCAGATGTTCCCGATGTTCCAGAGTTTCCATTATTACCATTTACACCAGATGTTCCCGATGTTCCAGATGAACCTGAAGAACCAGAAGTTCCAGAATTTCCATTAGCACCATCATTACCTGTATCTCCCTTATCACCTGTTCTAGCAAATGTAAGAATACATTCTTCTCCATTTGAAAAAGGTGCATTACTACTAGAGTCTATACCTGATACTGATATTGTAAAATATCCGTTATTTTCAGTTAAGCTAGATATTGTAAATATAACAAATTGTCCTGCATCTAATTTATTAGATATTTTAACATGGCCTTTTATTGTAGAAGTAGAATCATCAATCGTTCTCATAAAGGATTCAATATTACTACCTTCATTATCTTCGTCATCTACTCTTAAAGAAGTAGCTGATGATTGAACCATAAAATTATTTAATCCAAATCCTCCATTTCCTGGGTCATTAGATGTTGAGGTATTGTAGTTATATGAAAAAGAAGCTCCACCAAAGTTACCATTTTGACCACTTGTACCAGATGTTCCAGAGTTTCCGTTATTACCATTATTCCCATTTACACCACTTGTACCTGATGTACCAGAATTACCATTATTTCCATTTACACCACTTGTACCGGAATTTCCGTTGTTTCCGTCATTACCATTATTACCATCTGCACCTGAAGTACCGCTGTTTCCATTTACACCACTTGTACCCGATGTTCCAGAGTTTCCGTTGTTACCATTATTCCCATCGTTTCCATCATTTCCGTCTACACCTGAAGTACCACTGTTTCCATTGTTACCATTTACACCACTTGTGCCTGATGTTCCGGAATTTCCGTTGTTACCATTATTCCCATTTATACCCGATGTACCAGAAGTGCCCGAATTACCGTTATTACCATCGTTACCATCATTTCCATTTACACCACTTGAACCAGAAGTTCCAGAGTTTCCATTGTTACCAGTTACACCAGAGCTTCCCGATGTTCCCGAATTACCATTGTTTCCGTTTACACCACTTGTACCAGAAGTGCCCGAATTACCGTTATTACCGTTATTACCATCGTTACCGTCGTTTCCGTTTACACCAGAGCTTCCCGAAGTTCCGGAATTACCATTGTTTCCGTTTACACCAGAGCTTCCCGATGTTCCCGAATTACCGTTATTACCATCGTTACCATCGTTACCATCGTTACCATTTACACCAGAGCTTCCTGAAGTTCCGGAATTACCATTATTACCATCTACACCACTTGAACCAGAAGTTCCAGAGTTTCCATTATTTCCGTCGTTTCCATCATTTCCATTTACTCCTGATGAGCCTGAAGTTCCTGATGAACCCGTGTTACCACTTGTTCCCGAAGTTCCACTTGTGCCTGATGATCCTGAATTACCACTTGTGCCTGAGGTTCCTGATGTGCCACTAGTACCTGAGGATGCTGCATTTTCTTTTGTACCTACAGTACCACTAGAATCTACAACTAGTACTGTATTATCGTTTATTGAGGAGAGGTTGGTTAGTTGTAAGCCAGTTAAACTTGCATCTGATCCACTAACTACTAATTTTTTCCAATTTGGCATATCTATGTTTTATTATGGTTGGCAACTCAAAATGAGCCCACTTCCGTTATGGCCTATAATATATGTTATAAATATGAGATATTTATTTATTATCGAGAGATCTAGTGTAAAGATCTTGAAGTTTTAAAATTTAATTATACATCATTTCTATATCTTTTCCTTTGAAAGTAGTATTTTGAATTCCTTGCAGTATAATTTTTATCTCTTCTGTGCCTAATTCAAACTCAATGGGTTTTTGTTCGGGTTTTGATATAGGTTTTTTTGTAGTTCTATTAAGTAATCCCATAATATATTGAAACATTATTTTATTTGTATATAATTATACATATAAGATAAAAAAGGGTGGTTAAAAAACCACCCTTCTTAAATATTAAAATATTAAATCTTAACAGTAGATAAAAACATCTCCATTATCGATTTTAATGTTACCATTTTTCTGGTATTCAGCTGAATCAGAATGAGCAACATTTTGAATATCTACTACTGCAGCAACGTGTGCTGTTGCGTTAGCTGTAGAAGCATCACTAGCTACTGAAGCATTGAATCCCCAACGAGTATCACCTTTGTCATAGATGAATGCATGACCTGAGCCTGCTCCTTCATCAATGATAAGACCACCTTCGTCTGGATCTGCTGAGCCTGAATTTAATAGAATAAACTTATCTTCAACTAGTAAGTTTGTAGTGTTTAATGTAGTAGTAGTACCACTTACTGTTAAATCACCACTAACAACTACGTCGTTGAAAGTAACATCATCACTTGTACCTAAATCTTGGTTAATTGCATCAAGATTAGCTTTATTAGCATGAGTATGTGAATCACCTTCTAAAGTATCAATTCTACCATCTAAAGCATTTGTTACTACTAATACCGAACCTGAAAGGTTTGATGTTGCACTTGCAGCAGTTGATGCTACACTTGCTCTAGCTGTATGAGCTGAACCTGATAATGTAGATACTGATGTATCACCTTCTAGAGTGTCAATTCTACCATCTAAAGCATTAGTTACTACTAATACTGATCCACTTAAAGTTGATGTTGCACTTGCAGCAGTTGATGCTACACTTGCTCTAGCAGTATGAGCTGAACCTGAAAGTCCTGATGTTGCAGAAGCAGCAGTTGATGCTACACTTGCTCTAGCTGTATGAGCTGAACCTGATAAACTTGATAATTCTGCATCTGTAGCAAAATTAGCATCTAATGAACCAGTAAATGTTTCAAGAGCATCTAATCTACCATCTTGTACTCCTTGTTCAGTGTTGAGAGTAGTAATATCACCAGCATTAGTAGTAACATTACCTGCAATAACACCACGAGCTGTATGAGCTGATCCTGATAATGAACTAACAGAAGCATCGGTTGCATAAGTTGAATCTAAACCAGCAATATCACTTGCTACAGCGTCAATTCTAGAATCAACAGAAGAACTAAATGTAGTTCCTGCTAATGTTAAACTGTCACCTGAAGTTGTAATGCTTGTTCCATCCGTGTTTACAGATAAAGCAGTACCAGCACCACCTGCTAAACCATTTCCTGCGACAGAAGAGTTTAATTGAGTAGCTGTAATACCTGCATCTGCAACTTTTACACCTGAAGCTCCTACTGATAAAGTAGAACCATCTGCTTGAACAGCTACTGAAGCAGCACCTGAACCATTAAATGAAAAATCAGAAATACCATTACCATCTGTTAATGAACTTCCTAATGTATCGGCTGTGATCCCTGATAAGTTAGAGCCATCTCCTTCAAATGAGCCTGATAAGACTACTGAGGAATCGCCCGATTTTAAATATCCGGAATCGTTTTGTAATTGTGATACCGCCGATCCGGATACCACTACTTTTTTCCATTCTGCCATTTTAATTTTTGGTTTTTGTGGGGTTAATTATTGATTTTTATTTATTATACGTATTAAATATTATTCACTTAATCCAATAAACATTGAAGAAGAATGAAAGAAAATTCCACCAAGTTTTGCTGGGGGAGTATGTGAATCTTCATATACATGAAGTTGCATAACCCCATCAGAATTTATTTTAAAGCTTTCATAGCTTCCAGATTTAATTATAAAAGAATCATCGCTACCATCATTAAAAATCTCTAATGATCCCGTTATAAAGTGGGAACCAGAAAGTGATGAATTACCTACTACAACTTGTCCTTTTAAAAATGCCATTTTTTACGTTATGTTTTATTATAAATATTAAATTTAAATTTTATGTTTATGGAGAATAAAAGCTAGTATTAAAATCAATTATTACATCCTGTCCTGATCCTACAAATGGGTTATATGTACTTGACCATTTATATACTAGGAAATCTCCTGTTCCTCCTGATGAATCTGATTTATTTGTATATGTGGTTAAGGTAGCACTTGTTCTATAATAATATACTGTGTGGTTATTTTTAGTAAATGTCATAGTTTCACCTTCTACATTGCTATAAGTAATACCAACATTACCCGTAGTATTTACTGGGATTGTCCACATTCCCATTACATTTGAAAATGTTGGTGTGCCACTAACAACTGTTTGATTAACTGTACCTGTTCCAGTAACTATCATTCCCGATATAATAGTTGTTGCATAATCCTCACTTCCATTTCCTGATGGTGAAGTTAAATAAATATTATTATTAGTAGTACTTAACCCATAATCTCCAGATATATGAGTTCCAGTTTTTATAAGGTCTGCTTTAATAGACATATTATCCCAACTTGTAATTGCTGTATCTGTACCTCTTAATGTTAAATATACATTATTATCTTTCCACCCTAACCATGTTATTAAATGATAACCTAATTCGGATTCAGCTATTTTATCAAGACTATCATTAAGGAAACCGTTTACTAATTCATTTGCATCTCCCATTACAGTACTAGAATCAATATGTAAATCATTTGGATCTGAATATCCGTACCATGCCGTGCCCAATACTGAATTAAATCCTACTTCCATATCAGCAGGAAGAGCATCATAAGGACAACTTATAATTTGTAATACCATACCATCATCATCCATATGTAATACACCAATATCAGTATTTATAAATCCATCTGAAACTACACTTCCCCCAAAGACTGTAACTGTATCACCTACTGAAGGGTATGTACCACTACCATCATGGGTATATATAGCTTGATTAGTAGAAGCATTACATGCTAATGATGGGCTTGTTTGAAGGGTACTACCTGAGAAATTAGTTTGAGCATTACAATTAGTGCTATCTACCATAACGCCTCCTGTTATAGTCATATATAAATCTGTTGTGTATTTTATGTAACCATCTGCTGTAGGATCCGTTATATCATTTGTATCATAAATTCTATCACCTAATATTGGGTTTGAAGATTCTCCATCATGATAGTATGTGTTTCCAGTGTGTCCACCAGTACATATAGCAGAACCTGATGTTGAATAACGGGTTCCTCCTGTCCATGATGTTAAAGCATTTTGGTAGAAAAATAAATCTTCATCTTCGGGTTTCCAGGGGTTTAAAGGAGCATACCATCCTGTCCCTTGTTCTGTAGTGTCAGTAGTTGTTATACCATCAGAATCAAAAGTATCATATTTTTCAAATGCACCATTTGTATAAGATCCAGATAAAATACGTCCTGCGCTCATATTTGAACCTGTTAATAAACCATTAACATCAAATGTCCTATTATTTGTGAAATGTATATAAGAGTAAAGTGGGTTTCTGGTGATTGATTTTAAGTACCAATTACTGCTTTTATCTTCATTTGTTTTTATTATACTCTGACCTGTTGTAGTTTGAGAATCACTAGCTGCACTTTGAGTATATATAGCAGCTACTTCACCACCTTCAACTTTATAATAATATTTTGGATAATTACTACTTGATACAGCATAATATCCAGGTAATGCTTTTTGACATCCTGTAAAATCGTAATATAATGGGGTACTTACGGGGGCATCAGATCCACTTCTATTATCAAAATAAAGTGCCATTGATGTGGGGTTATCTTCTTCTTTTATTTCATGGGTAAAACTTACATCTAATTGTCCAATTAAAGAATTATCTAGAGCCCCATTATAAACACTATGATCTTCAGCGTAATCTATAGCAGCTTGGAATTGTTCTTCTGCTTCATCATCTGCATCAGTTTGGCTAATACAACTAGCAACAGTTCCATAAGGTAAAGATATAACTATATCTTCACTACAATCTTCTAAAGCACAACAAGTAGTTGTTACTGTATGAGTTCGTGCTGCACTATAATATATAGTACTACCACCACAATAAGGGATTGGTTTACCTGATGTATAAGATAATAGAATTAGTTTTTGCCATTCCTCAACTAATGTAGGGTTATCTGCTGGGAGGGAATATAAAAATTGGAGAGGTTCATCTTCTGTTACAAATGCTCTAGTTGAAGATAATTCTTTTGAATTTGAAGCAATTGATCCTCCTGATTGTTGGTAATAATAGACTCCATCACAATAATAACCATTATTTACAACACTTAAATCGTCATCTCTGTATAATGTACCTCCCTCATTTATATAAGGGGTTGTTGTAAAATGATGTAAAAATTTCTTACAATTTTCTCTATAATGATGTGTTCTAGGTGAGAAAAATGTTATTAATCTCCATAATATAAATAAACCAGCTAGTACAATTAAAACAGTACTTAAAGCTGCAGCTGCACCTGATCCAAATAAGGCAGTGAATGATGGTAAGGGGCCTGGTATTGATGAAAAGAAATTTGCTACTCCTGTTATTATACTTTCTCCAAATATTGATGCTATTAATCCTAAACCAGCAGCTCCTGCTATTGCAGTCCAGTTAACATCTCCATCCCAAGAACGATTAAAACCATTAATAATACCTCTTGTAAGTTTTCCTAGAGCATGCATTAATCCTGTAATAGGGAAATGTTTTTTCTTACCTAGAGAGTATGTTGTAAATACACTATCATTAGAATTTCTTTGGTTTGATGCATCGTAACCTAGATAATATCTATATTGTTGAGGTTGGGGTATGGTTGAATCATCATTATAAACTTTTCTAACTTTACCTACATTTCTCATTGTAGGTTCAACACAAGCTTCAGATGTAGGTTGGTTTCCACCAGTTCCTAAATCTAAAGTTTCCATAGGACCTAATGTTATCCTATTAGACCTAACTCTTCTTCTAAGAAACCAATGCCATGTAACCCTTACTTCATATCTAAATTTTGTACCATAGCTTCGAGACCATGGATCTCCTACCCTATATACTTTTCCATTGTATCCATAAAAATAGGGTAAAGCTGGGTTATTAAAATATGGACTACTATATAACACTGTGTTTATACTCCAACCTGATGATCCTGGTGTTGTAGCCGTATATAATTTTGTTGTTAAAGTTGAACTACCTGCTTTAGCATCATAAGCTGAATAAGCATGTAATCCTACTGTGTATTCATTTAAAGTAGTAAAATTATCACAATCATAAGTTAATTGTACAGAAGGGTTACTACTTGGTATAGAACCTTGTTTAGCTAAAGCAATTGAAATATTCAAATGTTGAGTTACTCTATCTGGGTCCCCATTTATGATTACATAATATGTTTTTGTACCACTACTTGGACTTCCATTTTCAGTAAATATTTTTGATATTGGAGAACCTGGAGAATTAGATAATTCATATACACTATTTATTTGATCCGAAGTTGATACTATACTACCATTGGGGGTAGAAAAATGAATTAAACCTAAATCAATATTATTAGGAATAGATATTGTAAATATTCCTCTACTATAGTTTGTATTGTTTAGTCTTAATGTTTGGGTAATTGTATTAAACCTTAAATTAGAACTATATTCTTCTTGAGGCCCAGACCAACTAGGGGAATCACTAGTAAAACTATTTCTATTAAATGTATAAATTATTGTTTGCTCTGCCATAATTTGTATTAAATATCCCTACATGGGATTATAAATATTAAGGTAAATAATCAATTATTAAGTGTACTCTTTCTTCTTTACTGTTATTTTGAACCGAATGAGGATTTTGGTTATTTATTTCCCAGATTTCTCCTTCTTTTAAATTTTTTGTTGTATTTCCTACTGTAAATAAAATATCTTCATTTGTTACCAAGGGTATATGTGTTCTTTTTACAATACCTAAAGACTTACCTCCATCTATATGTGGTGGTATTTGTTGTAATGGTTTTAATTTAGCTAAAAGAACCCTAAATATTTCACCTTTGCCATAATGCTCCTGGTATATTTTAATTAATTTGTTTTCAATTAAATTAAATTCTAATTTATTATAGTTGTATTCATTAAGTTTACCCTTTGTATTAGTTTTTAAACTATTTATATCCCAAATAATAGGGAGACTAAATGTATGTTTATGTGCCGCAAATCTATTTTGTCTTATTGGAACTTTATTCCATTCTTCAAGAGTAAATGTTTTTAAATTTTCAACAATTTTAGATACGTTTATAGCATCTAAATATTTAAAATCAAATGGTGCTTTCGTATTCATACTGTAAGGTTTCAAAATCTGTTTTATATAACTCTTGAGCTATTTTTAGTGTATCTTTATTAAACATTTCCAAATAATGTTTTTTACGTCTCATATGAGTAGCATTTATGTATGGAAAATCTTCAAATTCATCCTGAAATATTTCTGATAGTATATTAGTATTTTCTTTTAGATCTTCTAATTTTATATAAGTTATATTACATTCTATATCACACCATTCTGTTTGGGGTAAAAATAATCTACCACCACCAAAATCTTTTCTAGTGTTTAAAATTCTATAACTTTTATTATCTAATAATAAATGTACAACTTCTTCAAAACTTAATTTTATATAATCAGGATGTCTTTCTCTAACATGAGGAAGGGCTTGTGAAAAATAAAAAGAAGATACTAACTTATCTAAAGGATGGCGGCATAATTGATATATTTTATACTCATCAATATTTTCTCTAACATTATGGTGATCCACTATATCAGATAGATAAATATGTCTATTTGGGGGTGTACCTACAAAACCATATCCTTTACCTTTTATTGACTTTAATAAAGAAGAAGTTCCAGTTTTTGGTGGTAATAAAAGAATTATTTTTTTATCCTTTGAAATCATTCTTCAGTTTTTTTTACTTTTCTTACTGAAATTGCTAATGATGGAAGTGATCCAGTACGGTGAAAATTTTCAGGAATCCCTTTAGTATAAGTTCCATCTAATAATAATGAAAGAGATGAATTAAGTTCTGCTATTATAGGATTAAGATCTACATTATCATAAACCCACCCTCTAGCTATTTCTGGGGTAATTTGATTAAAACGTATAAAATTAGAATCTGAAGATGATCCAGATATTTCAAGTTCACCCGATTTTGACACTGAGTGTCCTTTTGAATAAGATTCTAATGTATAAAATATTTTGAATATTGTACCATCTCTTCTTTTTCTTCTTAAATTATTTATATGTAAATCGTATGACATGTTATATTTTTTATTAATTACCAAGGTGTTTTATCTATATCTTTACTTCTTAAAAGATCAACCATAGAAGATGATATTTCTGTTTTTAAAGAAGTTTGATCTAAACTTCCTGTAACCCAACTTAATACTATATCTTCTGTTAAACTATCAAATTCTATAAAATTAGGGTCTGTTGATGATCCAGTAAGATATGCAGTTCCTTTTTTCCTATTAAGTACTCTTTCATTTATAAAATCTAGAGCCCATTCAACCTCTTTTACAACACCAGTTGAAGTTTCCCTAGTTAAATCTTGTATATTCCATATAAGATAAGAAGGTATAGATTGTATACTTCCTGAAGCTTCTGAACCTGTTATTTGATTATTTTCTGACATAATTTTATAATTTTTAAACTAACCATACTTTTAATATTCCCATATCACTACCAAAACCTGCATAATCAAATGAGTAATATCCTCCTGTAGCTGGGATTGTTTTTACTGGGGATCTTAACCAAAACTTTTTATCGGGATAACCAGTTCCATTTCCACTAGTTTCTGTATAATAAAAATAATACTTTGGATTATAGTATGTTGATGTTACTGTAGTTGTTACAGTACGGGTTCTTACATAACCACTTACTTGTCCTTGATAAGTACTATAGGGAGTTATAGCTCTTCCATAGTAAGCTACACCTTGATAAGTAAATGTAGCTTTATAATTATCTGTATTAATACCTGTTCCTGAGGTTGGGGTTGATCCTCCTCCCATTACCCATCTACCATTAGTACTACTATCATTAATTGTATACCATGTTACACTACTATATTGTGATTCTTGATCTCTAGATGTTTGGAAATTATTATGATATCTACTATCGTAATTATCAGTATCAGAAGCAAAATATATATTACTAATTTGAAAATCACCATAAGGTCCATCATCACTAGTATATTCAAATAATAATCTTCTATTTTCACCAGCATATGATGTTAAACTTCCATTTACGTTTTGATAAGTAGTACCTGTTCCAGGAGGTTCTATTGTTTCTAATAATATTCCAGGGGCAGGTATACCAAATATATTACTAACACAATCAGTACAATAATTATTTTCGTCTTCTATTTTTAATTGATATATATCATCATCTGTTCTAACTATTGCTCCTCCATTATCCGTTAATTGGTCATAAGTTAAACCTGTAGCTGTACTATAACTATTACTTGATTCATCATAAATTTCAGCTGTATGATCAAATACAGTTGGAGTTGATTCAGTAGAATATACAACTCTAAAAGTTGTTATTAATTGGGTTCCTATTGTTACTCTAAAATACTGTGCCATAATTAACTGTTATTACAATAAATAAAATCACCACAAGTGTCATACACATTAGCTTCTCCTGGAGTGGGGTAACTAGATCCGGATACAAAAAATATGGTATCATCTATTATAGTTCTTGTATAAGTAATACCGAAAAACCAGTTATAGGTTTCGGTTCTTTTTTGTCTATAATACCCTTCATCAGACTTAATTGTTAATGATGCATCTTCATACCAAATTAAATCTTCAATAGGAGTTCCTTCAAAATCATCTCTATCAAAATATACTGTTTTTGTAGTTGAACAGTCTCCACAAATTGTATTTAAATTTGATGTATTGTAGTAACAAAAATTAACACCAATACCATCAGATAGTTTTGCTAAAGCATAAATTGTTATATCATCTGTAACTGTATGTGTATAAGTAGTATTTGATGAAATAATACCTGTTGAACCATCTGGGGTAAAACTAAAACCTATAAATTGTTCTGGTGGGTTTGTAATATTATTAATAAACCCTGTTATTGATGTGCCTGATGAAACTTGTTTAGTTACTGATCCATTAGTACTACTAATTGTACCTCCAAGGGTAACATTAAATTCTACTTGAGGATCTAAAACAGAACATGAATATGTAATATTTTTAATACTTGGATCTCCAATTTCTTCAAAACTACAAGTATAACATGATACTTCTTGTGGGTATCCTCTCCATTGAAGAGAACCTGATATATCAGATAAAGAATTTATATCTCCTGAAAATGCAGGATCAAATAAAGGTACTTGTGCATCAGCTATGTTATGGGAAAAATTAGTATTCCCATCAACAGGATCGTCAGCATCGTGTTTTTGTGCTCCTTTTATAGAACTAGAAATTGGGTTTTCTACTGATCCCGTATCAAACATTTTATATGATCCTTGAGTAGGTACTGGCATGATACGGTTATTTTAGGTTAATTTATCTTCAATAGATTTAATACGTTTTTCTAGTTCAATGATAGCTTTATGCATATGAGCTAATACTGGTCTATCTTTCATTGTTAAATACCCATTACTATTAGTAGATACTGCATATGGTATTGCTTCTGCTACTTCTTGGGCTATAAAACCTGCATCTTGTTTACCTGCTTTTTCATATTCATAAGCAGTAAATTGTTTAATAACATCTAAACCATTTCCTATTTCTTGTATGTTTGATTTTAAGTTTCTATCTGATGTTGTTATAAAATCATTTGCAGTTACATCTCCAATAACACAAGCGTTATTCATAAAAGTAGTGCAATCTGCAGTTGATGTTATATTACTACCTATAATAAATGAACAACTATGGTTAGCAATTGTATTATTCCTTCCATTTAAAATAGCAGAAAATTTGTTATTAGATGAATTACAGGTAATATTATTCCCCTGTCCCCCAAGAATAGTACTATATTGAGATGAAACTCCATTTGTACAACCTCCTCCTATAAAACTATGATTAGCACCAGAACTAACTACGTTTTGATCACCTCCAACTATTGATGCGGCTGCTGCATAATTAAAATTATTATAACCACCACCTATATGTGCATAGTTTGCGCCTGTAGAAGCTATACTATTATCACTCCCACCCCCAACTGTACTATATCTTCCATAAGTTGTATTTGAATTTCCTCCTATTATAGAACTATATTGAGCAGCTGAATGTATAGTATTTTGGTTACCTCCTGCAATAACTGAGTGGTTATCACAAATTTGATTATTTGTTCCTCCTGCTATTGTTGAAAAACATCCATTTGACAATATTTTATTACTAGCACCACCTCCTATAAATGATGCATAATCAACAGCACCACATATTCTATTACTAGCACCACCAGCGATAGTTGAATTACCTATATTACTACCTGAGATTTGGTTATTTTGTCCACCTCCTATTGTATTACATCCTAATGAGGTATCAATTATATTTTTATCACCACCTGCAATTGTAGCAAGACAATGTCTTGTGTCACCAAGAGAGGATGTAATTATATTTACATTCCCACCCCCAATAAAACTACACTTAGAATTACTGATTAAATTTTCTTTACCTCCACCTATACGAGTATTATCTCCAAGTGCAACATTACATATTCCACCTCCAATAGAAGCATGTAAGCAGAATGTACTATTTTCATAACCCCCTGCAATTACACTCATTTCTCCATTCCCTACACTATTTTTAAATCCTCCTCCTATAGTTGAAAAATTTGAAGTAATAAATGAACCAGATCCACCTCCTATAAAACCGTATTGAGCTTTAAGAGTGTTTTTAAATCCTCCTGCTATTGTACTCCAGCCTTGAACTGATGAGTTTGAACCACTAACTGGTTGGATTGAAGATGTACTTGATTGGTAGTATTGGTATGGAGAAGCATATCCCCCTAGTGAAACTCCTGAAGTTCCACTTGTACCTGATGTACCGTTTCCTGAGGTACCAGATGTTCCACTTGTTCCTGATGTACCGTTTCCTGAAGTACCAGATGTTCCACTTGTTCCTGAAGTACCTGATGAACCCGAAGTTCCTGATGAACCCGAAGTTCCTGATGAACCACTTGTACCTGAAGTACCGTTTCCTGAAGTACCAGATGTTCCACTTGTTCCTGAAGTACCGTTTCCTGAAGTACCAGATGAACCACTTGTTCCAGATGAACCACTTGTTCCAGATGTACCTGAAGAAGCTGCTGCTTCTTTATATCCTATTAAACCATCAGAATTTATTACTAATACAGTATTTTCTTCTGATTGTAATTGTAAGTCTTTTATAGATAAAGATCCAGTTATTGAAACTGATCCTGTATATTGATGTGTATCATCTAATGTGTCTCCAAACTTAGTTGAACCTGAGCTATAGATTATTGATGACGTTTCATATATTGTATGTATTGTACCAAATGAACCTGTTCCTGATACTACTACATCACCTGTTACATTTAATGTTGAACCATCAAATGTTAAATTTTGTTCTACTGTTCCATTGGGTGCAGTTCCATCTAAAGTAATTACACCATTATCTGTATTACCAGTTAATGAAAGTAAACCTGATGTTCCGGATGTTCCACTTGTACCTGATGAGCCACTTGTACCACTTGAACCTGATGTGCCACTTGATCCAGATGTTCCCGAACCACTTGTGCCCGAAGAACCACTAGTACCACTTGATCCAGATGTTCCACTTGAACCACTAGTTCCGCTTGAGCCTGATGTACCAGAACCTGAAGTTCCTGAGCTACCACTAGTACCGCTTGATCCAGATGTACCTGAAGAACCACTAGTACCACTTGAACCAGATGTTCCTGATCCACTTGTTCCAGATGAACCAGATGTACCACTAGATCCACTAGTACCTGAACCACTTGTTCCAGATGAACCTGATGTTCCGCTTGAGCCGCTTGTTCCTGAAGAACCTGAAGTACCACTTCCTGATGTTCCACTTGACCCAGATGTACCTGAAGAACCACTAGTACCTGAACCAGAAGTTCCTGAAGAACCACTAGTTCCTGAAGAACAGACGTACCGCTTCCTGATGTTCCTGAACTACCGCTTGTTCCACTTGATCCAGATGTACCTGAAGAGCCACTTGTTCCTGACCCACTTGTTCCAGATGAACCAGATGTACCACTTGAACCGCTTGTTCCTGAAGAACCTGAAGTTCCTGATCCTGATGTTCCAGATGAACCTGATGTTCCACTAGAACCACTAGTTCCGCTTGAGCCACTTGTACCTGATCCTGAAGTTCCGCTTGAACCTGATGTTCCTGATGAACCTGATGTCCCCGATGTTCCTGATGTTCCTGAACTGGCAGCATTATTTCTATATCCAAATGTACCATTACTATTAACTACAACAGTTGCAGTTTCGGTTGACATTTCAGTTAAATCTTTTACACCTAAAGAACCTGTAATTGTTACACTACCCGTATATTGATGAGTATCATCTGAAGTGTCTCCAAACTTAGTTGAACCTGAACTATAAATTATAGAAGCTGTTTCATATATAGTTTCTAAATGATTTATAGAAGCTGTTCCCTCTATTCTTAAATCCCCATATATAAGGGCATTACTTGCTGTTAAAGCAGCTACTGTAATAGGTTGTGTTGTTACATTTCCTCTATCAGTTACATTTTGTAAATTATCTATTGATTGAGTATATGAAGCAGAAATACTAGAAAATATAGCATGTCCATTTTGTGAAGCACCAGCTGGAAATTGAATTTCTGCTGTATCTACAGTTGGAAATTTAATAAATTCTGTTATAATTAAATTATATGAAGTATCAAAAATATCAACATTTAATGGTCTAGTATTTAAACTATGGGTAACTTGCCAAAATGTTGATGGTGAAGATTGATAATGAAGATATCCACCCCCTTCACTTTCACCTGAAGTACCAGATGTTCCACTAGTTCCACTAGTTCCTGAAGTACCATTTGCGCCTGAAGTTCCACTTGTTCCTTTTGCACCTGATGTACCACTTGAACCAGATGTACCAGATGAACCACTAGTTCCTGATGTTCCACTTGAACCGCTTGTACCGCTTGTTCCAGATGAACCACTTGTACCTGAAGTACCTGATGTTCCTTCTTCACCGCTTGTTCCAGATGAACCACTTGTACCAGATGTTCCGGAGGTTCCTTCTTCTCCACTTGTTCCTGAAGTTCCGCTTGTTCCGCTTGTTCCAGATGAACCACTTGTACCAGATGTTCCGGAGGTTCCTTTTTCTCCATTTGTTCCTGAAGTTCCGCTTGTTCCAGATGAACCACTTGTACCTGAAGTACCTGATGTTCCTTCTTCTCCTGAGGTTCCGCTTGAACCACTAGTTCCACTTGTTCCTGAAGTACCATTTCCGCCTGAGGTTCCGCTTGAACCACTAGTTCCACTTGTTCCTGAAGTACCATTTCCGCCTGAGGTTCCGCTTGAACCACTTGTTCCTGATGTACCCGAAGTTCCGGATGTACCACTTGAACCTGAAGTTCCGCTTGTTCCTTTTGCACCTGATGTACCACTTGAACCTGAAGTTCCTGATGTTCCTTCTGCACCTGATGTACCACTTGAACCTGAGGTTCCGCTTGTTCCTTCTGCACCTGATGTACCACTTGAACCTGAAGTGCCTGATGTTCCGCTTGTTCCACTTGTTCCTGAGGTTCCTTGTGCACCTGAAGTACCTGATGTTCCGCTTGTTCCACTTGTTCCTGAGGTTCCTTGTGCACCTGAAGTACCGCTTGTTCCTGATGTACCTGAAGTACCGCTTGTTCCTGCTGAAGTAGCTCCTACAAATAACCAACTATCAGGATTTGTAACATCTGATGCATCGGTTAATACATAAATACCATTATTAGAAGCAGTAGAATCTGATCCTACTGAGACTGCCATACCATTATAAGCATAATAATTACCATCCAGCCCATTCCAATTAGATGCAACTGTCAGTTCTGATTTAGATGATACTGTGTTACGAGCATCAAATGGCCCCTGTATTTGGGGTTCAAAATTTCCTGAAAATGCTAATGTTCCTTTTGTTCTTGCCATGTTATGTTATTATTGTACTAAAAATTTCATTGTTCTTTCTCCTATATTACCTGATATATTATATGTGTATCTATCATATGCTACACTATTGCCCTGAGGGTCGTTTCTTGTTTGGGATGTATCTAGTGTAAAACTAGAAATATCAACATTTTCAAAATCTCCTGTTAAAGATTTTAGTTGTATTGCTGTAATATTACCAAATGCTTGAGGTATATCAATTGTTTGTTTATTTCCTCCAGTTTCTGCTACAAAATCTACTGTTATATCATCATTCATACCTTGTAAACTTTGTTGGGTGAGTGTAGAAATATTAGATGTAGTAGCAAATACAGGATAAACTCCTATAACGGTTACTGTTCTATTACTAGTAGTTCCTGAACTTAAAGGTGAATCAAAATTATTGCCTTTACTTGTTTTAGGTTGTGGACCAGCATCATAATCAACACTACCAACCCATTGATTTGTTCCTGATTGTATTTGATAATTAGAAATTGTTTCCGAATCTGTTAATGAAGTACTAGGATTATCTGAAACACCTGTTCCACTATAGTTGTACTCATTAGGATCTCCACTTCTAAATCCTGTAGTACCATAAGCGGGTGAAATTGATCCTTTACTAAAAGTAGCACTAAGGGTAAAAGTTATAGTATCCCCAATTTCTTGATAGGTAGATGATGGGCTAATACTAAGTGTACTTGATGGGTTAGATAATGTAGGATCTAATTCTGGGTATAGGATTAAGTCCATCATCTCAGGGAATGTTTTATTTAAAAAAGTTGAACCCGACGGTACATTGGGATTTTCTGTGCTTGGGAAATCCTGAGGGGTTGCGTTAGTGTTTGTGTAGGCACCACCAACACTACCTGTATTTTCTGTTTTATATTTAAATAAACCAGTTGCTGGATTTACTACTACTACTTTATTTAAACTACTATCTTCAACTAAATCTTTTACTCCTAAAGAACCTGTAATTGTTACACTACCTGTGTATTGATGGGTATCGTCTAGTGTATCTCCAAATTTGGTAGAACCTGAGTTGTATATTACGGATGATGTTTCAAATAAAGTATGAAGATGAGCTATTGAAGCTGTTTGAGAAATAATTAAACTACCAGTTATAAAAGCAGTATTACCATCAAATGTAAAATTTGATTCTACAGTTCCACTACCATCACCATCGTACGTTATAATACCATTTTCTGTAGTTCCATCTAAATCTAAAATACCTGATGTACCTGATGTACCGCTTGTTCCTGAGGTACCTGATGTTCCTTGTGCACCTGAAGTACCGCTTGTACCTGATGTTCCGCTTGTTCCTGATGTTCCACTAGTTCCGCTTGTACCATCTTCACCACTTGTTCCTGATGTTCCTGATGTTCCTGATGTTCCGCTTGTACCATCTTCGCCGCTTGTTCCTGAAGTTCCAGATGTTCCATCTTCACCACTTGTTCCTGAAGTGCCGCTTGTTCCTGAAGTGCCGCTTGTTCCTGAGGTTCCAGATGTGCCATCTTCACCACTTGTACCACTTGTACCTGATGTTCCGTCTTCTCCGGATGTTCCACTTGTTCCAGAAGTTCCATCTTCTCCGCTTGTACCACTTGTACCTGACGTGCCATCTTCACCTGATGTTCCACTAGTACCACTTGTGCCATCTTCACCACTTGTTCCAGAAGTTCCGCTTGTGCCTGATGTGCCATCTTCACCAGATGTACCACTTGTACCTGACGTACCATCTTCTCCTGAGGTTCCTGAAGTTCCAGATGTTCCATCTTCACCTGATGTTCCACTTGTTCCTGAGGTACCTGACGTGCCATCTTCACCACTTGTTCCAGAAGTTCCGCTTGTACCATCTTCACCTGATGTTCCGCTAGTACCTGAAGTTCCGTCTTCTCCTGAAGTACCGCTTGTTCCTGAAGTTCCATCTTCACCTGAAGTACCTGAAGTTCCGCTTGTTCCTGAAGTACCTTCTTCACCTGAAGTACCTGATGTACCTGATGTTCCTGATGTACCTGAGGTTCCTGAGGTTCCTGAAGTTCCATCTTCGCCTGAAGTACCTGAAGTTCCGCTTGTACCATCTTCACCTGATGTTCCGCTAGTACCTGAGGTTCCTGATGTTCCACTAGTTCCCGGTGAACCAGATGTACCTGATGTACCACTTGAACCTGATGTACCTGAAGTACCACTTGAACCTGATGTACCGGGATCACCTTGTTTACCTGAAGTTCCTGATGTGCCTGAAGATCCAGATGTTCCTGAAGTTCCAGAAGAACCTGAAGTACCTGATGTACCTGAAGAACCTGATGTTCCAGAAGTTCCACTTGTATGACCTCCTCCTGATGTTGAATATTTTATT
>Ga0181409_1000157_pt1 | contig 26034 bp, 26 predicted proteins | sample 32SPOviralmetaG_FD_130138 | JGI IMG/M metagenome (GOLD analysis project Ga0181409, IMG submission 130138) | Marine viral communities from the oligotrophic San Pedro Time Series (SPOT) site, San Pedro Channel, CA, USA - 32 SPOT_SRF_2012-05-30 | ecosystem: Environmental > Aquatic > Marine > Strait... | reverse complement strand
TAATCGACTTGGGGTTCAATGTCCGTCATGAGATAGGCGCGGGCCGAGGAATTTGTTTCAATGTGCGTGATAAGTCTACCGTCTCCTGCACAGGGTTCCGCAAAAAGAACGTCTTCAGGGAGGTGTTTCAAAAGCGGAAGAACAGCTTCCAACGGCGTGGGGTAATAGTCCCGTGGGACGCGGTCGAAGTTGCTTCGTTTACCCAAGGTTTTTAAAGTCCTCGTGGTCTTCGTTAGCTACATAAAATTCCATAAGCCCATTACAATTCGAGCACGTATAAACACTAAACATGGTGTAAGGTCCGTCCTCTTCCTCTACATCAAAATCACTATTCCAAGTCATTTCGTTTCCGCATGTCAAACAATTTACATTCATTAGTAGTATCCTGAATTATCCATAAGCTCGGGGAAGAGCCCTTCAACGTCGGTGTAGTCGAGCCCATGTAAGTCCGACCGTAAATATCCCATAATGTCGTCGCGTAGTCCCGTGACCCGTGCTCCATATTGTGTGAGCTCAATATCAATATTAAATTTTTCCATGGCCTGCGTAACGTACTCATCGTCTGTTATATCGATATCAATCGTAACCATTAGTCTGCCCCTTATTTATAAAACGTTATAAAGAAGCCCTGCTAAAATTCCAGAAATAATTGCGGTTCGAACATATTTGTTTTTGAATAGGTTTTTTATGGAAGCCGAGATCCATGCTATGAACTGGTCAACGTAACTTACGGTAAACTCGTCGTACCAAACGTGGTCTTCTCGCACCCGTCCCATACTAAAACGACCCGTTTGATTGTAGGTGTAATTAATAACTTTTTCTTTATCCCATGCTTTAATGAACTTCGGGCCGTGGTTCTCAACGCGGGGTATGTGGATGTTTTTCGGAAACGACCCTTCGCGGGTTAACCTGTAAATGGTGGGCTTTGCCAGTTGGGTTATCTCGCAAACTTCATCTATTGTTATGTACGTCGGTTTCCACATTTCCATTATTTTTTCCTTTTCCAAAAACTTATTTTTTTCTTAGGGGGTTGCGTATCAAAAATAGTAACTTCCGACATTGTTTTAATTACAACGCGGGCGCCGCAAGATAAAAGCGGTTTATCGTTTCCACCGTAAAGCACGGTCGAAGGGCCGTGGATTTCGACGCCGTGTCCATATTGATTGGTCTTACCTTTTTTAACCGTGATAACAGGTTCATTCGTTCCGTTCTTTTTATTAGCGCGGATCTTGTGCATATTTACATGTATGTATGTTGGTTTACTCATTAGCTTTGCACATCTATTTTTAAAGAATCTATCCAAATAACTATCATGATGAGAGCTATAATAATTTTAATATCCCAAAGAAAATAAACAATGGTTGCGAGATGCCAGACCACAGCCACGGTAAGGCTTATTAACAGGACCGCTCGAAGGATCCACATCGTTTCCGATTTATTCATGATGTTCCCCACTTCATTTCTTTCCATAACATCTTTAATGTTTTATCGTAAGTTATAGCAAACCTAAGTTTCTGGGTTCGAGGACGCCACTCGCCTTCAAGTCCTTTAACCTTACCACGTTTATGTTTTTCAAAAATAGCCTCATCAAATAAATCGTTTTTCTTTATCCAAAAATCTTTTTTCGGCGCGGACTTTCCATAAAATTTAAAATTACAAGCGGCATAAATAATGCCTGTATGTGCCGAACAATCGGCGTAAGATAAAACAGACCTCACAAGAACCGATTTTTTTAATAGTTTAAGACACCTAGAAAGGAACCAACTAGCGGCGTTATGTTCTTCTTGTTGTACATCGGGACGTAACACAAATCTCGATAACTCCCAAAGACCCCCTTGTTCGTTTCTATCTAAACCATACATACCCTTAGCTATTTCAGGAACAGGCAAACCTGTAAAAATACAAAGCCCTACAATGTCCATATCCTTATTAAACAACCCGTAATTCTGGCCTGTTTTAAAACCTTTATTACCCTCAGTCTTAGATAAGTAATGATATTTTTTAAGTAAGTCTAAACATTGATTTTTTTCAACATTTTTTATTTTATAATCCGATTTACTCATGACCGTTTTCATGACCGACGGGCGCGGTCGGCGTGCCGTGATCTGTTTTCCATCTATCTACATCCACATACCACTTACCGTTTCTGGCGCTCTCTTTTACGTTAAGATTAATCCATTCATCCTTACCGCTATCCTCGCAACTCTGTAACCAAGCCATCAAAGCTTCACGTTTAATACTAAGCTTGCACTTGATCCAACTTGGCGCGTTTTCATTAGGCTTCTTAGCCATCATGCCGTCAACAAATATACTCATTTTTTAATTCCCTTTCCAGATTAACCCCCAGTTAGAGAATCAAAAAAAATAACTGGGGGTCAGGGTCCACATGCTAAAACCGGTTGTGTCGGGGAAACTTTAAAACCCCCACGGTCGGTTCATTCTTATTACATAACAGACTTGTATGGGATATGCAACACTTAATCGCATATATTATCAGGTATTTCTGCAAAATCTATATTATCACTTATCGTTAGTTTACAAGCGGGGCATTTACGTACCAGTATGCTGTCCGTTTTTTCTTGAATAGACAACTGGTGCATACAAGCAGGGCAAACATTACGCATCAACCGTCGATGTATTAAACCCCCGTTGTGATCGGATGTCTGAGCCATTACTTCTCGTTTTTATGACGTTCGAAAACAACACGTAGTTGCCCACCTATCGTTCGGCCTTCCTTTTTAGAAAGCTCTTTAATCTCTTCGTAAACTTCTCTTGGGACAAGTATACTTTTCCACTTTTGTGTGTCCATTTTTAACTCCATAGTTGTGCTTATCTAGGATGTTATAGGATAATATACAAGAATGCAAGAAAAACCCCCGCCCTTTAAGAAAAAATGAACAAAACTTTAAGGGAGGGGCCGTTGGGTTATAAACACCCAACACGGGAGGCTATTTAGCTTCTCCCCAAGAAGGTCCTATCTCTACGTCACATTTAGAAGGAACCTCAAGTGGGATAGCATTCTCCATTACATTAGCAACAGCTTTAGCTTCGTCAAGTGTTTTCACAGACATAGCTATTTCATCATGGATTTGTAGCATAGGAACAATACCTTGCTTGTATAAATCCACCATAGCTTTCTTAGTCATGTCAGCGGCTGAAGCTTGGATCAATCTATTCAAAGCTTTGTAAGTGTAAGCACGTTTTAACCGTGTTGTTGCGCCGTACTCCCGAACAGCTTCACGGTAAGGCATAGCCTTATTCATAGCAAAGGTATCGGGCTCCCATAAATCAAAACGGCACTTGCGGCCCAGTAAAGAATGAAGCGAACCTTTCGAAGACTTATCGTTGAGTCTATTCATGACACCTGTCATCAGGCCTTTTACGAACGGAACCCTAGTGTGATATTGTTTCGTGAGCGATTTAGCTTCGTCAACGGACACATCTAATTGTTCCGACAACTTGTTAACGCCCATTCCGTACATCATGCCAAGGTTGATAGTCTTAGCTTGCTTCCGTGGAATGTTAGCCATCTCTGCTACCATCGTATGGAAGTCAGTGTTAGGGTCATCGCTGTAAGCTTTAACAAACTCTTCAGCTCCTTGTAGAGGAACACCACGGGTCTTACCATAAACGTGAGCGTAATGAACCAAGATGCGCGGTTCCTGTTGCGAGAAGTCAATAGCCGCCCATTGTTCCCCCTCTTCAGGTAAAAACAAACTTCTAATCATCGGACCCAGTTCTGGATCTCGGGCAGGGATTTGTTGCAAGTTAGGGTTTGACATAGATATACGGCCCGACACGGTTCCGCCGTCATCAGACCTAATCTGGTTGATGTGCGAATGTATACGTCCATCCGCCCTGCAATGCTTCATTATAGTATTTATAAAAGTACCCGACGTTTTGTTTAAGTTTCTAGCCTTGTTGACTAACTGCGCCAGTGGGTGATTATGTTCTTGTAAAAAGTGTTTCGTGAACGACGGAGCGCCTTTCTCGGTGCGGGGGTATTGTACACCTACTTTGTCAAAAGCTTTAGATAAGGATTGAGCAGCCCATATTTCTACGCTACTTCCGCTAACTCTTTTAATTTCAGCTAGGACTTCTTTTTCTTTTTTAAGTAAGTAGTCTCGTGTCCTCTCAACGCGGTTCGTGTCAATACGAACGCCCTTCATGGTCATGTCCACAAGGCAGGGTAGTAAGTCCAACTCTAAGTTAGCTATCGGCCATAAGTTTTCCTGACCTAACTTTACAGAAAAATAATTATACAGTTCCAAGGCTAGTTCCGCGTCGCCTTCTGCGTAAGGACCGACATACATAGCGGGCATCTTCCACATCTCTGCTTTTGGATCTACACCAAATTCGCGGGCGGCGGCCACTAATGCTTTCTCCGACTTCACTTTGTTAAGGTGGTCATATGATAAAGCATTCAGACTGTAGCTAAAACGATTTTCATCCAACAAGGAGGCTAGAACCATAGTGTCTATTATTCTACCATTGACTTGGAAACCCATGGCCTTAATCCAACCCAAGTCATATTGAGCGTTGTGCATAATCTTTTCAGCAGGACATTCGAATACTTTTTTAAGCCAACGGTTGACCACCTTTTCGTCAAGGTTTCCCCCCCCGAAGTGTCTAATAGGGATGTAACCCGACCACTCATCCACGGCTATTGCGTAACCAACAACCTCTCCGTCTTTCGTCGCCCACCCCGGCCCATTCTTCTTTAAGTTCGGGTCGCGCGTTTCCACGTCAATAGCTATTTTCTTTGCCTTCGTAAGGTCAGGCAACTCTAAAGGTGGAATCCATTCGGATTTAGGAGCAAACATGCTCATCTGTAATTGCGGCACACTGTGTCCTATCCGATTAATTGTTCTTCAATTGCGAACTCAGCTCCGAGAGCCGTGTACCCTGCTTTATCTATCCATGAGTCTTCGTGGTCAATACCATTCATTAACCTACAGGTTTTAATCCAATCCATCATAAGAGCAACGTGTGAAGGTTCGATGGTACCCTTCAATCCGTAGCACTCCCGAAGTATGATAGTCCAACCCTCCGCTATACGTTTATGGTTGCGATACGCTGACCCGTAGTCTTGCTCACGCTTACCGTTTATTATCTTTTTAGCTTCGTTAAGTACCTGATCTCTTTTCATGTTATTCTTTCCGTAGCAGTTAATGGTTTAACAAACGTTAATAAAGTCTTATAAATCATAGCTTCTTGCAACATCTTCTGCATCTACTATGAACAAATTCTGTTTAGCTCTTGTGACCCCAACATAAAAGACTCGGTGGGTGTCATCAGGGTGCTGTTGAAACTGTGCGTCAGCGGCGGGGGACAAGTCTGTAAAGATAACAACGTTTTCAGCTTCGCCGCCTTTTGAGCCGTGTATAGTTGAGGCCGTGATGCGCGGTACGCCGTTAAACTTCTCGCCTCGTCTTAAAAGAGCTGTAACATAAGCTCTATCGGTAGCGGGTAACTTATCCATAGCTTCATTCCAAATACACTCGCTGATGTCTTTAGTTTTATCTTCAACATCCACGGTTTGTATAAGGCCGTGTTCCATAATTAATTGGTTAAGAGTAACGAAATCGTCATCATCCAGATGGGGTATCTTTTTAAAACCTCTAACCAATCTACCGCGTATAGACATGTAACTATAAATGATACGTGCTATACGTCCTGTCACCTCATTACCTTTTCTTAATTGCTCCCAACCATTTACCGCTTCACTTATCTTCTCGCTAATGCTCCGTCGGCCGCGATAATTAAATAGATATCCATTAGATCTTAAATCATTGGCTACAGGTGTTAATTGATAACCCGCTTGTGAAAGTATCAGCCACTCACCTTCCGACATATCTAATGAATTTACGGTTGTTATTCGAGAGACACAACCACGGTCAGACCTAGGCTCATACCGTTTCGGAAAGCGGCTTGTTATTCTTTTAACGACATTCTCAGCAACTTCATGAACGTCGCGTGGTATGCGGTAGGATTGAGAAAGTGTTTCGGACCCACCCTCCAAGTTGATAAAGTGGTCAACGTCCGCACCCGCCCATCTATAAATAGCTTGGTCGTCATCCCCCGCGCAGTACATCTTTTTAGAACGACTGTCCAACATGTGCGCTATGTCCCACTGTAGCGGTGACAAGTCTTGGGCTTCATCTAAAAAACATAAATCAAATTCAGGGCAAAAGGTAGATCCACCCTTGGCAAAGTTATCTAACATATCCGTAAAGTCGTACAGCTTTAAACTTTCTTTATATTCTTTTAAACACTTACTTACAAAGTTAACCGTGTTCCAATCTTGATCTACATTAGATATGTTATATTGATCTCTAAGAGAAACCTTACGAAGACGGGCTAAGTTTATTAAACCTAGTATTGGATCACTACCCGCTACCATACTCGGTATATCATCTTCAAAGGACGTGTTCTTTTGACCACCCAGTTCAACCCCCATAGCCCTACTTAATTCTTTATAATTCTGCTCTTGCATAACTTGTTCGGGTCGGATGTCGGACATAGTTAAAGCAAGGCTGTGTAGTGTTCGGAAAAATATTAAATCTTTTTTAGGGTCTAAGTTAAACCTTGCGGCGGCCCTGTCCCGTGCTTCGTTGGCCGCTTTACGTGTAAAAGCAAGAAAGGCTATCCTTTCAGGAGGCGTGCCTTCTTCCAAAGCTCTATCTACCATGTTTAGAAGGGTTGTGGTTTTTCCTGTACCGGGCGGTCCAAAAATCCTAAACATCTTTACTTAACTTTTTTATTATCTTAGCATTTTGTTTTTCGCGTTTGTAAATCTGCAAAACACGTTGTTTTGATATACCCCAATATTTGCCAACAGCCGTCATTGTCATACGGTCGTTATCAACCATCTTAACAATTTCAAGGTCCCGAATATTTCTCAAGTGCATTTCCTCGTTTGTCAAAACGGTGCCTCCTCTTGACCGCCAAAGGCAGGGGTTTTTAAATCAACATCTCCATTTTCAAAAGCAGGGATTTTCCAAACCCTAACAGCTCTTCCCTTAATTTTAAGAACCATACTGTCGCCGTTGATGTCACGTAACCTTTGTGCAATTTTATGTGATTTATATTCAAAGAACTTATTCTTTTTAAGATAGCTTTCGAAATCTTTAAGTCTAAAGAAAGTAATACCTTCGTCGTCATCGGTCCACGGTCGGCGGAGTAAGATCTCTTCTTTATCTTGCGCCTGCTGTAGGTGGCTACAGAACTCTTCAAGGTAGTCGTAAAACTGTCCGCTAATACTAGCGTCCTGAGCTACCTCTATTATAGCGCTTTCATTATCTCTCATCTCAGTCATTAATGTGCTGATACGGCTTTCCCATTGCTGTTTAGCAACAGACCTTGGCATAAAGCTTAATTGCTCCATACAAGCCTTTTGAAACATGGGTTGAGACATTAAACCGTCTGTATCAAGTTCCAATGGTTCGCCGTTCACGTCCATAAACCAAACGGGAGGTGTTGAATTATACTTTCTTAGGTTAGCTATGGTGGCTCCTGCAACAGCCGCTCCAATTCCAAACTTACGTGTTCGGCAAAGTTCTTTGTTGCAGTACGAATTTATAGGTGCGTCGGAGCATTTATAAGCGTAGTCTTTTCTATTCAACTGTTTAGCTACAATATTGACTTCAGGGAGCGGCAAGGGCGGGGAAAGATACTCCATGTTATATCTTAAGATCTCAGACTCCCAACTATCAGGATAAGCCTTTCTAAGATAAACGCCTATATTAAATAGCCCGTTGTTCCTTCCACCTTCGGATATTCTTTGCTTGCACAGAACCTGTAGACAAGGCGGCCCGTCGCGCATTAAATTAGTTTCACCCGTATCAACAATCTGAAGTTTTATAATCTCTTCTGGAGTTTGCGCGTGTGTGTCGTAAAGCGTGTAAAACTCTTCTAAGGTCGCTGAAGTTCCATCGTCCAAAAACGCATAGCGTAGACCATTCTCGTGGTCATAGTAGGGTAGGTTTAAAAAGTTACCAACATCACCCCTGTCTAAATGTAGTTTAATTTGTTTTGGGAATATTTCGCTGTCCCCATACCCGAGCGCCGATGACATGTTTTGAAGAGACTTTTGCATGTCCTTGGCGTCAACCCACTCCTTAGAAAATAAGAAGCAATGTGCCCCGCCCGATTTTGAGCGGCAGACAACTAAGGGTAATTTTAACTTACGAACTTTTTCAATAAGCATTTTGTGGTCTAGAGGGTATTGGTCAACGTCGATACAACCCCACTTACACATGTTATCTGAATTTATGGGTATTATACCTAACCCACTACCTGTACCGGTTAAATGATTTTCCCAAAGTTTTTGTGTTTGTGGTTCGCGTAAGACCCCTGCCTTACCTTTTGCTTTACCGTTCGAACCCGTGTTTTCTATTTTGAAGTAGCCGTGAGCTTCCTTCAGTCCATCGAAGATGGACATAAATTTATGTACTTGCATGCTTGATCCTATAAAAAATGGCGGGGCAACCCGATAGCTCCAGTGTTACCCCACCCAACTGACTACTGATTAAAAAGGTGTTTTATCACTTTTCTGGTCATCGTCAGTATGCTTTACCACGACCTCACCCGCAGTAATGCTTTCCGCAAAAGCTTTAGCCCTAGCGTAAAGATCTCCATCTTGAATAACGCCTTCGCAGGACATTTCCCAACCATGCCATGAACCTTTAGAGTTTTCTTCAGACACTGTTTTCAGATGGTATATGTGACTGTATCTTGGCGGCGTAAACGAGCCGTTTTTACCTTTGACAGTTCTAGAAGCCATCATCGAGTTCCACTTACGACTTTTCTTAAGTTGGGTTGATTTCATAGCTATAAGAGCTGTTTCCATCGTTCCATCTTCTTTGAGAAGTAAAACAAAGTGTTGATGTGTTTCTTCAATATATGAACCATCGCCGCCGACAACATATTCTTTGTTGTCATCAGGTGACCTTTCAGTCTTTGGACGTTCTTGAGAAGGGTCAAAGATAGCGATTGGCGCTCCATTTCCAGAACCCCTTGGCGACCATTGAATAAACCTTCTTTGATAAGCGCAAGGCACAACACGCACACCAACTTTACCTTTGTAAGGCGTCGACGTAACTGTATTGTAAATATCACCTTTCCGCGCCTCTTCATTTTCGTCCAATACAGGATCCAAGCCCGATAGTATTTTTAGAAACGGTAGAGCTAAGTCTTCGGTTCCCATGTTATCCATCCCCGCACCTGCGTCCATTTCCATCATCGCAGGGTTAAACGCCGCGATGTCATTCTTTGCTTTTTCAGCTACTGCTTTAGTCATTTTTTACCTCTTTTAATTACTGCACGTTGACCGACCCAAGCTCCAAAAAGCTCCATCGGAAATTCACTACCTTCTTCGCATCTTTCCTTAACAAACGCACGTAACGTTTGCGGATGGACGGATGTTTTTTGTTCAGGTAAATACCCTTGCGTCTGTGCAAACGAAGCAAAGGCATTAGCTAGATCATCCTCTCCGCGACCGAATGAACATGAAACACTATTTTTTATAATGTCATCATACCCGTTTTCACGTAGCCATTCGTAGGCTTCGGGTCGTTTATTTACAAGGATGCTTGCGCCATACGTTTGTTTCACTTCGACGGTTGACCCGTCTTCCAGTGAAAACGACGACATACCGATCTCTGCAAGCATCGACGGCATATCTTCATCCGTAAGTTTCATAAGCGATTTTTTCTCAGCCTTGATTTTTTCTTCAAGTGTAGAAACTAAAGCTTCTTTATCTCGGATGGTTCTTGCCAACTCGGCTACCGAAGTAAGTCCTTGTTGGTCAATTTTTTCGACAGAGTTAGACAAAGTATCTTCAAAGTCTTTCTCCATCAGATTAGTTAAATTTTCAGTCATAGTTTACCTTTCGTTATTAAAGACCATATCTGGCCTTGACTTTCTTAGATATTATCTTATACCGTATATGTCAAGAGAATTAATTATATTTAGGTAAAAAAATGCAATACGACTTTAAAACACAGCCTTACGATCATCAACGAAAAGCTTTTTTAGATTCGTGGGCCACGGACTATTATGCGCTCTTAATGGAGATGGGTACAGGTAAATCTAAAGTAGCTATCGATACCATCGGGGCGTTGTACGAGGCGGGTAAAGTAAAGTCTGCTTTAGTTATTGCTCCAAAGGGTGTTTACGATAACTGGATTAAAGGTGAGATACCCATCCATCTACCTACACGGATCCCCCGAAAAGTATTGCGGTGGGTACCCGCTAAAACGAAAAGGTTTGAGGAAGAGCTAACAGACTTTATTGTAAACAAGGACATGGACCTAAAGATATTTGTCATGAATGTAGAAGCGTTTTCATCTCAGCGCGGTACAGACGTAGCTACGGCTTTTCTTTATCAAAATCCCGACAACATTGTTATTGTAGACGAGTCTACAAAAGTAAAGAACCGAAAAGCGGCTCGGACAAAGAACTTATTGTCCATTAAAAAGTATAGTAAATATAGACGTATACTAACAGGATCACCGATTACCAAGTCACCTATGGATTTGTTCAGCCAATGTAATTTTTTAGAAGAGAAAGCATTAGGGTTTAATAGTTACTTTGCTTTTCAAGCACGGTACGCGAATGTTCAAAGACGGACGATGGGCCATAGAAGCTTTCAACAGATAGTAGGTTACAGAAGATTAGATGAGCTTTCCGAAAAATTAGATAGGTTCAGTTGCCGTGTTCTAAAATCCGAGTGCCTTGACTTACCTCCAAAAGTTTATACGCGGCGGGAGGTGCCTCTGACACCTGAGCAAAACAAACTTTACATACAGATGAAGAGGTTAGCTTTAGCTAAACTGGAAAGCGGAGAACTTGCTACAACTGCCAGTGTTTTGACACAGATTATGAGGCTACAACAGATTTGTTGCGGGCATCTGCAACCCGACGAAGGTGAAATGCAAACTGTTAAAAGTAATCGCTTGACTGAACTTTTAGATATAACCGAGGAGATTCAAGGTAAGGCTATAATATGGGCTACTTACACCCACGACATTATGCATATTAGTAAAACCCTTAAAGAAAAGTACGGTGAAGACGCTGTCGCGTGTTATTATGGAGCTACTCCGCAAGATGAACGTCAGGAGATTGTTAAAGAGTTTCAGCAAGTGAAGTCTCCGCTAAGGTTCTTTGTAGGTCAGCCTACGACGGGCGGTTACGGCATAACACTTACTGCGGCCAATACAGTTATTTATTACTCGAACAGCTATGATTTGGAAATAAGGCTACAGTCCGAGGACCGCGCTCATCGGATAGGTCAAGCGAATAAAGTAACTTACATTGATTTAGTTTCACCCGACACGATAGACGAAAAAATACTTAACGCTTTACGTAGTAAAAACAGCATTGCGGGTCAGGTACTAGGTGAAGATGTGCAGGATTGGTTGCGTTAAAACTTTAGCGGACCAATCCGCCTATACCCATCGTAAGAACAGAATCGTTAGCGCCAAATACTTGCGCAAACCTTTGTGCAGACTCAGGTGTTATAGATCCCTGAATCCCAACCGCTGTAGGGTTCGTTGTAGGTGAGGTAACTGGTCCAGTTGCAACTTGCCTTACAGGGTTGGGCCGGATATTACTAGCTCGGGGGGAATTAACAGAGCTAGTCGTATTGGGTTCATTAACGTCTCTTTCGATAGCTTCAAAAACAGGAACTCGAGACGCCGCAGGAATGTTTCGTAGTGTACCCCCAACAGGTCCGTATATAAGTAGTTTTTTTATCATACCAAGTTTTTCATTGTTTTTTATAGGACTATTTTTTTGAAAAGGTTTAGATAAATCTGCTAACAGTGCCCCGTCGGAAAACAGTTGAGCCATAGCCCTATTACCCACTGTTATAGGGCTTTGCACCATTAAATCTGTTGCGATTTTAGAGCCCGCTCCTTCCGCAACAAGTCCACCGCTTAAAGGTGGTGTGTAAAAAGGTAGTTTAGCAAGCATCGCCTGCAACATTGATTGTGCGTAAGTACCTGCGGTTGCACCTACAATTTTTACACCCGCTACGTTAAAAGCATTAGGTGTTTTAAAAAGAAGGTCAGTATAGTCACCTGTTCGGTATGCTGTATCTATTTCGTTCAATGCCTTTAAAGCTTCGACCACATTTTCTCGGTGAGTTTTTGTAATTAAACCTTCGTTTTCCATAAAATCTAATAAAGTTAAACCACCTCTGTTACTATCAACACCCGGAAGCGATTTATTTAACTGGTGGATTAATTGTTTTACATTTAACGTACCTGTTTTACTGGCCTCCCCAACAGCATAGTCCATAAATGCAGAAGTTATTCCTTTTCTTAAAATATCACTTGTAAAGGGAACTTCTACTTCAGACCCATCTGGTTTTATTTTAGTAAATGTTTGCCCTTTTAATTTATTAGGTTGATCTATTTTATCTACCAGAGCTTTAAGCGCCGGAAAAGGTTTTGTTGTATCTAAGGCTTTTGCGATAGCTTGAGTAGGGGACTCTTGTAGTATATTTTGCAAAGCATATCGACCCGAAAGGTAAGCGGCTACTTCGGGCTGTGCGTCGCCGTAAGCTTTTTTTATAGAATCTTTAGTTACAACGGGGTTAAATCTTGGATTGGAGTTTAACTCGTTAAATAATTTTTGTGCAGAGGCAAAATTTTCCATGTCTGGGACAACGTTTGTTCCCTCAAACATTTTAATCAAGTCTGGGTTATTTTTTACAAATTGGCGCCAAGCGTTTTCATTCAACTGCATTACACTAGCTTCTACAGGATCGAGCCTAGACAAAGGTCTTAACTTGACGTTTTTCTCACTTGCAAATTTACGCATAGTGTATTTAAAAACTTCTGTAATAACGTCTTGTGGATCAATTTTAGCATAGTCTTTTTTATCAATAATACCTTCCTTTACTAAAAAACGACCGGCATTTTTTAGAGAGTCCATATTATTTACTACAGTTGTATTATTGCCTTTAACTAAATTATTCATTACATCTTCAGCACTATGGAAAAAAGCACCTTGTTCGTTTTTACCAAACACGGTACTTAAAAAGGTTTGATTTATAAGTTTACTTTTAGCGACTGTGAAAGCTCTGGCTACATCATAGGCAGAGTTTTGACCCCCTGAACCTTTTGTTAAGTCCTCTACAATAGCCTCGGCTAACATGTCTATTCTTCGAGCAGAGTCAGCATCTTTTTCGGTTAATCTACCTTTACGCAATTCTCTTGCTCTTTTCAGTAACTTAGATCGTACTTCAATCATTTGTTTAGAGTCAAAAGGGTAATCAGGAACTTTGATTTTTACATCTTGTGAACTATCTTTACCTAACTTTTTTAATACTGTGTTATTGTAATTTAAATCTAACTCCATTTTCGCGATTTGACGGTTTGTTTTATCTATTAAACCTTCTTTCTTTTCGGTTCCTTGTAACCTTTTTATGTTAAGGTTATCTGAGTTAGTTCGCTGTTTTTTCGGAATAGCCTTAAGCACAGCCAACTGTTCATAGTTTAATTGTTGGTTTTTTAAAATATTTACTTGGCGAGGTGACAATGTAAAAAATTCAACAATTTTTTCAACTTCATCATAAAGAGAAGTGCCCATTGCTTTTCTTAAGTCGGAAACACCAACATCCGAAGCAGGTCTAAAATCTTTTTTAGAAACGCCCGAAACATTCGGACCTTCTATTAAATTAGAACTATTTTCATCAAAATTAGTGAAAACTTTTACTGTTTTAGGTAAATCTTGTGGGTCGTTACCCGCCGTCATTATTGAAGCCATTCTGTCCTTAGCCGGTATTGTAACAACTTCTTCCGCACCCTCGGGACCTATTTTGAACTTGTAAACAGGAAAATTTTTAACAGATCGCCATTGTTGTTCTTCAAAATCATCTATTTTTTTCATGATAACAGTGATACGGTCTAGTAATTTAGTAGCAACTTCCCCTCCACTAAGGCTCGCAAAGTCACCCCCTGTTGCTCGGGCCGCCGCTGTTGTAAGTTCTTCTATCGAACCTGCTATCATTTTTTCCAAGTCATCTCTAAATTCATAAGTAAGTAAAGCCGCAGCCTCTTCTAAGGACTGCTGATCCCCTGCCTCAACTAACCTAAGCATCGGCTCTAAAAGTGAAGACGCTTCTAGCTGACGCCCCTCTTCTGTTTTTGTTTTTAAATATTTTTCAAAATCATCAAAAGTAGCAGCGTACCCCCGAGTCATTTCCGTCCAGTCAGGGTTATCAAATTCAATTTCAGATATACGTGTGGTCACACCTCTACCTAACCGGTCCTCTTTTTCTAGTTTTTTTGTTTGCAATCGTTTTTTTAGTGAAAGTTCTTCAGGATTTGAAGCTGTGCCTATTTGTTCTATTTGGTTTTCAATATCTAAAATTTCTTGTTCTAAAGCTTCTGCCTTTTGACCAGAAATTTCTCTTGATTTTCTCTCCATTTCATCAAAATAAGCCCCTATCTTTTCTTCACTAGATCGTATAACAGCTCCGTTCTCATCCAAATCAGGAGCAAATTCAGGACGACCCTTAAGGACCCTAACATATCTATTCACACCTTTTTTACTCATTGCGCTAATACCCGACGCCTTAAGTTCCTTTAATTTTCTAGCGGCACCTCCCGTTAGATCGTCGGCAGTTGTATCATCTAGCATCCCTTTCATTATTTTTGTATTCGCAAGGCCTTCGAAGGCTAATTGTGCCGTTTTAGACAAAGCAACGTCTGCATAACCACCTATGCCGCCACCTAATATTTCGAAGCCAAGTTTAGCCTTAGTACCATAAGGACTTACCATCTGCGCAATATTTGCTCCTGCGGCAGCACCGGCACCCATCATAAGCTCTTTTTTTAAAAACCTAAGTGGATTGTTCACAGCTAAATTTTTGTACTCTTTTGCCATTTTTTCAACAGCACCTGCCGCACGATAACGTTTAGGAACACCTCTGTTCTTTGCCGCACGTCTAGCCATTAATTTCATTACAGGTTCACTGTATCGTGAGTTTTCTATAATAGCTTTGACAGCGGGTTCATATGCACCCGTTCTAAAGAAATCGGATGCTTTAGCAAAATCTTCTACAAATTGTGTAGCTGTTGTCGCTCTTTGTTTTACTAAAGCGTTAGGATCAGGTTTTTTTGAAAACAACTGAGCTGTTGCTTTTTTTAAAGCATCTTTTGATTTTCCCGCAAGTTCTTTTACAGGTCCAAGCCCTACTTTAGGAGCTTTCATTAAGGCAGGCGCCATTTGCAAACCATATGTCATAGCCTCACCTGCAAAGTAAGGAGCAGCCTTTGAAGGAACTACGGGCGGAGCTTCCCCGTAAAAGCCCTCGGCGGCCTCTTGGGCTGTAATAGCACCGGCAATACCGCCCGCCAAGCCTGTAACAGCGCGACCAAACACATTGGCAAAAAGAGGAAGAGGGTTTGGAATCTGTGCCCCTGTCCTAAAACCAACACCTGCGCCAAACATGGCAGGTAATGATTCACTGAAACCTGCTTTAAAAGCATCTAGGGTAGAACCCCCAAAATCGGTTACATTTGTGAAATTCACAAGTATTTCTTCGTCTTTAATTTTCTTAGAACTGTTGGGTAGTTTTATATCTTCCTCATTTTCGTTGAGCCAATCCGAGCTACCATCAATTAATTCCTCATAAACCAAAGGATTACCACCGGAGGCAAGCTCAGGGTAATTTTCATTTATTCTTTTTACAGCCTCTTTTGCGGCTCCGCTTACACCCTCATCCCTAACAATACTATTAAACTCGTTAGCTTCAAAAACAGCTAGGGTGTTTTTCCCCTTTATAGGGTCTTTTCTCTCCGCTACGCGGGCCCGCAATGCCCCGTCTGTATCTAACAATTCCGAAGGTTTTGAGGGTAATAAAGTATCTACGACCATCTGACCCATTTCAGCCATAGACCCTAAACCAAAGTCACCACGCTCTTTATTTATACGAGCACGTTCTTCAAGATCTTCACCGCTTGAAAATAACTTTAATCCTACGTTTTTGTTTTCATCTACCATAAAATTTTACTTTATTACCGTGTTCTGTTTGACTCTATTAGCCAAACCCCCAAAGCCACTTGAGGTTGTAACTTCTTGTTCAGGGTTAGTAGCTTTTCTTATACCCGATATAGCTCCCACACGATTGTCTTTAAAGCTTGGTATCTTCAGGTTAGGGCTTGCTGCAAAGTCTTCGTAGATTACCAACGATCTGTTAAGTAAAGGGAGTGCGTACTCTAAAGTTTTCCGCGCGTCTTGAATTTGTTCAGGACTATAAAGTTCGGGTGTGGACCCTGCATAGTCTGAAATCTTCTTTGTCGCATTTCTAACAGCAGGTTCAAGAGTATTTTTTATTAAAGTTTCTAAGACCCCTGCAACTACTCTATCTTCGGAGCCCGTAGTAATCTTATCTACTTGTTTTTTGTAAGGGTCTAATAAGTCTCTAAGTATCCTTCCTCCCGGAGCGTCTTCCATCATCAAAAACAACATATCGTTTCTTACGTCTTCCAACTCTCTCTCTGCCCTGACTACATTTCCCGTATATATGTCCAAAGGAAAAGCAGGTTCCACGCCCACACCTAGAACTTGACCTAACCTATCTTTCACTTTACCTGCTAAGTTCTTTATATTTACTGTTTTACCTAAACCTGAAGCAACAACAAATATTCCGGGCACCTCCCTTGCGACTGAATCAATCGGTAGTTCCTGTAATTTATCATGAGATAAATCAACTTTTACATTATTGTTTGGGTCTCTTATAACTAATGACCTGTATTGTTCACTTAAACCGTCGCCTGATTCGTCTGCACGTGCGGCGTTTAATTCCTCCGGCTCGTTTGGACCTAAAATCTGCGGCTTTTCTTTCCTAGGCCTGTACCCACCGTACTCTTCTGCTATTGGTGTTTCACCTGAAGTTTCGGCCGACGGTCTACCATACCTTTTTTGTAGAGCTTTTTTAGCCTCTTCTGCCGTAGGTATTTTAGTTATCCCTTCGTCAAACCTACGTATATCCTTTAATAGATCCGGATTTTTAATAGCTAAAACATTAATCTCGTCTGTAGTTAAACGACGACCCGGTACACTAACCTGACTACCATTTGCGTCTAAAAGCGTCTTGGGTGCAGCCTCTTGAAAAAGGTTATTTTCCCAAGCAGGCTCCCATTGCGCTATCCTGATGTCTGTTTTTTCCGTGTCCTCCAGAGCGTAAGGTACGTAAACCCTTGGGTTTTGGAAAACATTAGGAAGGTTTTTGGCGCTAAAATCGGTTAAATTAATTCCTTTATAAAGTAATTTTTGTTCCTTCGTATATTTCTCTAATTCAAGGGCTTTCTCAGCCTCCATCCTACGGTTCAGCATAGCAAGATCATGTGCCTGTGCATCTTTGGCAGCAATCACGTTTTGAGCCTGACCAAGAGCCTGTAAATCTAAGGCGCGTTGCTCGGCGGCTTGACCTTGTTTGAATTTCTCAAGTTCCCCGGCCCGCGCACCGATGTTACCAAATACAGGATTAAAAGACGTTGCTAACCTTTCGCCAAAGCTCATGCTACGCTCTGTCGGAGAAGCAAGAGCTAAACCGCCTTGAGCAATATCAAAAAGCATTTGTGCTTGAGTCATACGTCTTTGGTCCGCGAGAGCCGCCTCGCGGTCCTCGGAGCCTAATACACTAGCGTAAAGGTCTCTTTGCCTCTGGATTTCTTCCGCATATTTAGCATTTGGCACTCCGCCTTCTGCCATGTGGATAACAGGTCCCCCTTGGCTAAAATTTACGGGGTCGGGTTCTCCCATTCCTACAGTGGACATAATCCCCTCGGCCATCGGGCCTTCTATAGGTGCCGTCATCTCTTCAGCCGCTAGTCCTCCTATACCTTGGTCTACTGCCGCCATCTGCATTACGGGTTGCAGTAAAGTGAGAACCGACTCGGGTGTTGCTTGTGAGTCTTCTTGACCTACAACACTTGTAAGTTCCGCGTACCGCGCTTCAAGAGGTTGTTGATCACCACGTATACCGTTAATAACTTGCTCATAATTCTCGGCATTATCAATTTGCTGCATTTGACCTTGAGCCATTTCAAGTGCGCCTTGCAGTTGAGCAGGGTCAACACCTTGTTCTTGTGCCATCATCGCCATTTGATCCATACCCATCTCAGGTTGCGGCATCGCAGGGCCACCATTTGCAAACATTTGTCTACCCATTACATCTCTACTCATCATAATTTCACCCTAATTTGGAAATAATCCTGCTCTTTTTGCGCCCGCTATCGCGCTTAAGCCGCCAATACCTAAGCCCAAAGCTGTTGTTAAACCCGAGGGCTGACCGCCCGATGTTTGTGTTATTGTTTGCTGACTTGTTGGAACTCGTGATAGTATATCAGAAACAAAACCTAACTGTTGATACGGTTGTTGATACTGAGCTTGCTGTGCATTGTAAAGAGTATCAAGACCTAGTTGCTGCTGTTGTTGTAGCGCAGAACCCATGCCGTAGGCAGATTGTATATCACGTTGTCCTAATTGTTGACCTAACTCGCCTAAAGAAGCTTGCTGTAATCCAAGACCGCCCATCGCTTGACCGCCTGCAATACCCAGTTGTACCGCATTTTGACCTCTTCCTTTTGCGGATTCAAAGGCAGATTGAGCACGATTAGCTGCATTTTCAAAGCCTACTTGACGCATTTGAGACGCGGTCCGCGCTTGTTGGTCCAGTATGTTACGTGTTAATTCAGCCTCTTGTATACCTTGACGGGCCCCGCCAAAAGCTCCTGCCGCCACAGCCTGCGAACCTTGTTGCGCCGCCTGAATATCGCCTTGGCGTTGTATATCGGATAAAGCCTGCTGAACGGCTGTATCTTCATAAGGATTCATAAACCTCTGTGCGGTTCTGGGATCATACATCTGTGTTGTTCCGCCAAGACCTGCAACGCTTTGCTGTATACCTTGTCCCGCATCGCCTAAAGAATAACCCGCTTGTTGTAAGTAAGGTTGATAGCTACCGATACCCGCTTCCGCTAAACCTGCCGCCTGAGACTGCAAGCCAGACATAGCCGCCATCTGCTGAGTAGGCATAGGTATACCTGATTGAGCTAACCCTCTAGCCGACTCATATAAACCCAGTCGCCGCGCTTCAAGTTCAGGCGCTTCTCGGACAACCTGTGTAGTAATCTCAGACATTACGCGGCCCTTCCACGCTTTTCTAGGTTTCTCATAACAGAGTACATGTTTTTAATGCCGTTGTTAAGGTCGCCGTTTCCTAGACCCCTAACAGCTTTTGTTGTCATGACAAACTCTCCGGGCATTAACATAGCTTTCACGCTATCCTTACCTGCAATACCCTCGTCAGGTGATATCCCGCCATTGCGTCTTGGGAAAACATGACCACCGTCGGCCATTCCCCTACCGCCCGACAACTCATTAGGATATAAATCTAGAGCCGGCTTGGCGGGATAAAATTCTGGACTGTCGTAAAGACTACTTACGAATACAGGGCCTTGGCCCACGTCTCGCGGATCTCCGGGCCTGTAAATAGGGGCGCCGTATATATCCTTAGCCATATAATTCGGTAAAGTCCTAGCAGCATCTGTAGGTTTGTAGAAAGGCCTACCGACACCCTCTTTAATTGTCAAAGCAGGTGTGGAAAGATTTGGACCTTGATACCCTTGTACTTGAGATATTGCAGGGGGTATATTTTCGCCGCCCACCTTGTTGCGTTCCCGCTCTCTTCTATCACGCTCTTCACGAGTAATATAAGTCAAAGTTTTCCCATCTAAAACAAGATTACCTAGTGAATTAACCATAAAGTCTTCGGGACGATCCCTTAACAGCATATCGCCCGTAGTAGTAAATTTTGGATCAAGAGCGTTGGCTTCTGTTGTATTTAAACCACCAACCGCTGCGATTCCGCCTAGTGTTAGAGCGCCTGCTTTAACGGGGTTTTTCTTTGCAGCATTCACAGTTCTAGAAATAAGTCCTTCTCCCGCTCCTGTAGAAACAGAAGGCAGTCTTATAACATCGCCAACACTTATAAGGTCTGGATTGGCAGCATATTTCGGATTTAGTTTCAATAAATCATCAACTGTAATACCTTGTTGCGCAGCAATTTTAGAAAGGCTATCACCAGAATTAACTGTTACTGTTCGTGTTACATCCGTAACTGCATCCGTAACGGCATCCGCAACTGTACTTGTTGTATCTGTTGCCGCGGCAGGTACATACTCTCCGCTAACGCTGTCAAAAAACCCACCAACATCTCCAGAAGCTAGGTTTTGAGCACCTTCTTTGATACCCGTACCAAACTGTGAAAATCTTTCACCTATGCCGCCCGTAGCTTCTCTTAAGTTGCCCATAAAGGAACCTGTGTTACCAGAGAAGCCCGCAAAGATTCCGCCTGCCGCACCAGACATCAAGCCTGATTTAAGAGCATCACCAATACTACCGCCGCTAACAAGTGTTCCGATACCTGATCCGAGGGCCGCGCCAAATACAGGACCTAACGGGCCAAACGCGGAAAGAGCTATAGGCAATACAACAGGTAATGCTTTCTTAACAACTTTAACAACGCCTTTAATAGCTTTACCAATACCTTTAAAAAGTTTTTTTATGAAAAACTCTGGTAACCCTGTATCGGGGTTAAGGTCGTTTTCGTCAGCACCCACAACATAAGCTTCAGGGTTATCGACACCCGCTTCACTTAAAATATCATAGATACGCTGTTTAATTACATCGTCTTTTAAAAATTGTGCAGGTATTACAAGCTCGCCTGTAGCAACGTGAGCTAAGGTGTCATCTTCATTACGACCATATTCCGCCATTCTTGCCGCGATTGCAGGTAAACTTGCAACTCTTTCGTCGTCAAGGTCTTCATCGGTTTCACCGTAAACCGCATCAAGGTCTTCGTCGGACATAACAAAATCGCCTATACCTCCGTCAGGTACATCTTCTACATCAACATCCGCGTCTATTTCCTCTTCCGAAGACACTTCATCAAAGTCCTCTTCTTCAAACTCTTCGATGTTTAATGCTTCTTTTGCCATTATGCTGCTCCGCCAGTAATGCTCTCGGGCATAGTTACTTGTACCATTGTACTTCTTTTTTCTGCTCCCGTCCACGTAGAATTGCACTTTGGGCAAAATCCATCAGGATAAGATTTAATCTCTTCTATAGTGTCTACCTCATTACCACACGAAGTGCAACTAACTACGTCACGACTAGACGCGGGCAGCCAAGCGCTACCGTCATCCATTGTAATAATTGTTTCATCACTCATGTTGTTGTCACCGTTACACCGCCAACGGCGCCTGTTGCTGTAGATCCACGTAAGTAAGGCACGTTAGCTACGGTAATACGAAGCTCGTCTCCATACTGAAAAACCCCGCCAATAGGGAGGTTATAGTTATCTGTTTGTAATTCTGGTAGCGTCAAAGAGGATGCTTGCCAAGGTCCCGGGTTGTTAACTTGTTGAATAAATACAGAGAAGGCCCGAACCACTTCTGACATAAAAATAGCGTCATACTCTTTAGGAGCATTTGGAAAAAGCGGGTATACTAATCCACGACTCATCGTCTACCGTCCTGCCTAATTTCTACGCGCGGCGTACCTAACCTCCACATTACACCTGTTTCTGAAGATTCTATTTTCAATCCAAACGAACGTCCGCGTAATCTTATACGCACCTGATTCGTGAACTGCTCCACAGGTACCGTTGCAGTACGATTAATGGTGCTTGACTTTGTTCCGTCGTAATTAGCTCCGGGAAAATCTTTAACTTCTAAAGTAAAGTCTACACTAGGTGAAGGGTCGGTAGATCCGTCAAATGTAACGTCAGGTATTAACTTACTTAAAAAAGCAAAGTTATCACCCGCTCCAATAGACACCGGACTGCTTTGTATGAAAGCGTCTATGGCCGCGGGAGGGTTAACACTACCGTCATCGTCACCAAACTCGTGATAATACAAGTGGCCGTCCGTACTTGCCGCGATAGGGTATTGGTCAATCCCTCGATCTATCCAAAATGTGCGAGCTAAGTTACCGTAATACCAAGCTTTTTCGGTATAGTTGTAGACTACGTATCTATCTATTTCATCAGAATCAGCGGAAGGATAATACCACCATATTTCTGAGTAAGACGAATTAACCGAGGCAAACACTTTTTCAGCTTGTAGTTGATTAAAATCATTAAAGACATAAGCGCGTACAGTACAAGGCAGTCTTTGAACTTGACCTGTATAAATATAGAACTCTTCTTCGCCCATCCAAAAAACAGTATCATCCACCGCAATAGCAGACAAAGGCCCCGCTACTGTTATATTTTCTGAAATCATTGAAATACCAAAAGTAAAAGGAGCACCTAAATACTGCATAGCGTGTAAAGATTTATCAGTAAAAACAAGTATCTGTTGCCGTGTTTCGAGGGCCGTGATTATTTCAGAACCTGTACCTATCCGTAGATCACCTGCCGTATTCGTAGCTTGAGCGGACCAAACAAGGGGGTTTTCTTGATCTGAAAATCTAATTAGTAGCGGGTCTTGAACCCCTATGTTGTCTTGCGGATCACAACCAAAAACAATGACGTGCCTGTCACGGTCCGATATCATAACCTGTTTAGCGACAGTCGGCGTCGTAGCGTCTGCTCCTGCTAAATCAGATAAAGCAATTGCACGTAGGTAAGGGTTAGCCGATGTTGAAGAATCCCAATAAAATATACCTCCGTCCCTTACATTTATCAGTAGGTCTTCACCAAAGTTGTCATTAGTCCATATACGTAAAATTTCACCTGTTGTTGGGAAATTAGCGCCAGAGCTCCACGTACCACGTCCATAAGTACCTGAACCCCAACCAATACCCGCCACAGTTGTGTCTAAACCCGTGTTAACTTGATAAGCGCCCACTACAGACGAACCACCATTACCTGTATCTGAAGCGTTAGCCGTCACAGGGACCGGCGTGTAAACACCGTTTATTGTAATATCCCCTACTGTATTTACCTCACGAGCTACTATGTTGTAAGAGTTTGCTGTAACAATCTGAGTTATTTGGTATTCTTGGTTTAATACGGCGGCGGTTATATTACCGCCCAAAGTAACTGCCCCGCTAAACGTAACAAAATTATTTACCTCCGCTCCGTGAGCTACATCTGTTACTAAAAGTGTTGAAGATCCGTTGGTCGCGCCAAACGTTACATCTCCCGCAGCAGTTGTTGCGCGAATAGGGGTAATGTCGTTAAAACCTCCGCCTTCAGATACGTAGTATTTAAAATTTGTGCCTGTTCCTATGTAGAAAGACCCGTTTAAAGCTACAAACGGTTTAAGAGCTCTACAGGTTCCTAAGAACGTATCTGAGGATTGTTTTATCCAACCTCCAATTTTTTCTGGAGTACTGAACCTAAACCTAACCTTATCGCAGTCGTACCACCCGCCTTCATTACTGTAAGCAGTAGTTTCCCTAACGATACCGGGTCTAAATTGTAATTTCTGCAAAGGCATATAAGCTACCTTTCTTTATGCAGTTGTTCTTGTGTAGGCTTTAACATGTGTTATCTCCTCTGTCGTTGTATTATACACACATCCCCAGATAAACAACATAGGTACAATAGTCGTGTCCGTCGTGTCGTATGGAAAAACGTATGTATTATTCGTACACCACGTTTTCATTACATCGGGGTCAGCTTGAAAGTACACGTCTACGTTTTCATTTACATTACCCGACTCATCGTGAATGCGGGCGTAAAATGGATAACTAACGGCGGGAAGTGCGTTGTTTATTTTAGTATAGTTGTCTATATCAACGCGCTTCATTTCTCCGTCGGGTATAACAAATTTTGCTAGAACATCTTTTGTAACGGTGTCAAACTTTAAGCCATACCATTTTCTATACTCTTGATAAGTAGCGCCAAAGCGTGTTTTTATTGTATCTGTTAATACATCAAAGTTATAAAATGAAATTGTATTGTTTACATTATACGGCGGTCTTTGTGCGGTATACTCTCCGACAAGGTTCATGGAATTATCATCGTAAGAAGGAACTTCTCCTGAAAACTCAGTGTTTAGCTTTGTTACTATTACCTGACCCTCGGTAGTATCTACAGCATAATCTGTTCTTGCAGCACTTCCGTTTAAATAGGTGGTATCTTTTACCTGCGAGGAATCAATCAAGGAAATACGATCAACCTGATCCTGTACCGTAGTGTATTGATAATATAAACTTTCGGCAGATTTATTTGAAAGCGGAATGTTTACAGTACCGTCCGCATTTAACACAGAATGAACTTCAGCTATTCTTTGGTTTGTATCTGTCAAGATTGTTATCTTCACACCGTCTCGCGTTATATGTGAATACGTAAAAGTCATCACACTAATTCCACAAAGTTGTTAGTTGTAGAGAGGCCAAAAATACCGTTAACAAAAGTAGGGCTAGTGTTTCCACCTAAAGTTGCTACATCCCAAGCCCATCGCCCAAAGTTGGTTCCGTTAGAAAAAGTAGCATCAACCCTGTCCAACTCTACGTCAGGATTACCACTATTAGTGGTTTGCCCAAGATATAAGTTAAGTGTTGTAAAACCGCTGTTGTTAAAAGTTTTTGAACCGGAACTTACACTGATAGTAAGATTAAAGGTTCCCGCTAAGTTTTCGGTCTGTGTAATTTTACAAACACTGCTACTTTGAAAAGAACCAATAGCGTCGTCGGTCATACTTCCTATAACACCTTCTCTGTACCCACTTTGGTCAAAATACTGACCATCAACGTATGCGGCAGATATAGCTGTGCCGTGTATGTTTGTAATAGCGGGTGTTCCGTAAAAATCTGAAAATTTAATAGTACCACTTGAAGGAACGGCATTACCATCTGGATCCACGGTGCCCGCAGGAACAAGGCCCGCACCCGCATAATACGTACTTAAAGGTAAATCTCCACTACCCCCGTACTCGGCACTAAGGCTTCGGTTAGTACCTGACGTTGTGCCTAAAGATAATGCGCCTGACGTTACTATCGCCATTACATATCACCTAGTTTTGCTTTTAGCGTGTCTATTTCAGCTTGCTGTTCTTTCATGCCTTCAATTAGTAACGCTATCATTTTTTCATAGCGCACCGCTTTATAACCATTGTCGCGAGTAGTTACGACTTCTGGTAATACGGCTTCAACCTCTTGTGCGATCACACCAACATCTTTAGTGCCAACATGATATTCTGACTGCTTATCGTTCCAGTCAAAAGTATTACCTGATAGCTTACTTATTTTATCCATCGCGTTTGCTATAGGCTTGATGTTGTCTTTTAGCTGCTTATCTGACGAACCATATGCAATAACATCGCCTGTCGCTGTAAGTGTAGTTGATACTAATACACCATCAGTCCTAACTTCAAACCTTTCATTACCTGCCGCAACAACTCTCCATTGGTTTGACGCATGAAATTGTGTATATGTATCAGTATCACCTGAGTGTATAATTTTATTTGGCGTGTATAGGTCTTGGTAAATAATAGCACCAGTATTATTTAAGCGCAGTCGCGTACTGCCACCTGTAACAAAGTTTTGAGTGTCTGTTGTAAACTGTTTATAATTATCAGTGTCGCCATGATGAAATATTCTATCACCTAAATATATGTGATTTACATTATCAATAATTTGACCACTCATTGCTAGGTTACGATAACATACTAAATCATTGTTATTGATTGTGACGGCAGTTGTACCACCTGTAACAAAACTTTGTGAGTCCGTACCAAATTGAAACCAATTGTCTGTATCAGCATCGTGAAAAATTCTATCCCTTAAATATATATCCTCAACATCATTAATTATATTGCCGTTCATTTGTAGTTGACCTTGCATAGTCAAAACATCGGAACTTAACTGCATTAAAGTATTACTACCCGCCCCGTTTCTAAAGTGTATGTCATCACTATCCATAAACAAAACGCCCGTTCCTGCCTCTCTAATATAAGAGTCATTACCATCGTGAAACAGTTGCAAATCTGTGTTTGTACCTATTTGTAATCTTGCGTTATCAGCAAAAACTAAGTTTGCGTTCATGTAATCTGTTGTATC
>Ga0181409_1000151_pt1 | contig 26182 bp, 28 predicted proteins | sample 32SPOviralmetaG_FD_130138 | JGI IMG/M metagenome (GOLD analysis project Ga0181409, IMG submission 130138) | Marine viral communities from the oligotrophic San Pedro Time Series (SPOT) site, San Pedro Channel, CA, USA - 32 SPOT_SRF_2012-05-30 | ecosystem: Environmental > Aquatic > Marine > Strait... | reverse complement strand
TTATTCTATTATCTATACTAGTTATTCTTCCACTAATATCTTGACTAACATTACGTAAAAATCTAAGTTTACTATTAGATATATCATAAAATGTATTATTTTCTGGTTCATATACTTTAATTTCATCTGATTTTATACTAAATGTTGGTGTATTACCATTGTTATAAAATATTTTTAACGAATTATTATTTTTAATATCGAGAGAACCATTATTTACTTCTAGATCATTTTTAATGTAACCTTTTGTAACATATAAGTCATTAAAAAGATTGTTTGCAGTACCGAGGTTATAAGCACTAGAAATATCAGGAATTAAAGATTTATAAACATACAATAAATTATTACTTGCTTCTAAATAAGTTACCGCATCTAATACAAGAGATTTACCATCACCTGCTCCACCTCCTCCGCCTCCGCCACCATTACTAACTAACCAATCTAACTTAGCTTGAATATCTTCATTAACATTTTGTAAAAATACTAATTTATTATTAGATACGTCTTTGTAAGAACCACTTGACGGATCAAAAATATTCATTTTATCAGAGTTAATGCTAAATGTTGGAGTTGTATCGTCTGCTATTGAATATATATTTAATGAATTATCACTTCTAATATTCATTGATCCTCCACTTATATCAAGGAAACCATGGACGTATGATCTTTTAAAATTATTTGCTGAAAAATCTAACCATCTAGCCATTCTTTATAATATTTATATATATTTGTGATTTTTTATTTATGGCACATACTTATTATTAAATAATTATATGCTTAGAATTGATAGACTACACCTCTCGAATGTATAATTCCAGACACGTCTAAGTTATTTTCTAATTTTAAATCTGTATTGTTTGCTACAGTAATCAAATTACTGTTTGAACTCAACTTTGAAGTATAGTCAAAATTAAGATTACCACTTATCATAACATTTCCACAAATGTCAAGAACATCATTAGTTTCTCTATTATACCAATTTGGTAAATATAAATGTATTGTTACTATTTCACCTCTGTGTGTTTGATTGTATGAAAAATCTTGTAAATATCTAGTAACATAATAATTGTCTTGATCTATTTTTTTAAAATCAATTAATTTAGAGTTTTGACTCGTTAACGCAGTACCTACACCAGATATATTTAAAAATTCTTGAGGAATCGACTTCCATCCGGAATATTGACCATTTGAATCAAGATTACTTAAATTATTACTTCCATCCAAATTATAGATTATTGTTCCATCACCAACTATATATATTTCTTTATCATCTACTATTTCTAATCCTCGTAGTTTTGGCGCAGGAATACCTTTATCTATATTTAATGATATATCTGGAATATCTTTTGCTGGAATAATATTCCAACTACCACCACCATCTAATGAATATGTTATTTGATTATCTCCAACTGCTACCATATAATTAGGATCATCTCTGTAAATAGACATATCAAAATGCTCTTTATTACTTATTTCAATTCGATTATTATATGTATTTGTAGGCAAATCAACTCCTATATTTTGATCATTTAGTAGACCAATAGTAGATTTTCCTTCAGACCCAATTGCAAATGCTGTTTCAGGAACATAACTATTTTTGAATTTTAAAAATCCACTTGTTCCTAATACATACAAATAATGACCATTATTGTTATTAACATCAAATGTATGGTGTATAGAATCATTTGGTTGGTTATGACTTAAATCAATATCAACAATAGCCAAAGATATATCAAAATATGGAATTTGAATTTCGTTATTGTTACTAATTAATAAATTATTCTTTGTTTTTCCTGGAACAGTATCTGTTGGCGAACCTTGAACTTGAGATACATTAGCACCATATACTTGTGAACCTGTTGATTCATTACTATCGAAATCTTGGTCACCGTATGATCTTCCAAAATCTAACATAAAAGTAAAACCATCAACTTCTTGTAAAATTATAATTAAATAATTATCGGGACGCATAATAACTTCTGCATATTTAAAATGAGTTCTATCTTCAAGAAGATTAATGTCACCAAAATAACGACTACTTATTCCAGGTTGTTTTTCTGCCCAAGCAACTTTAGCTGTAATTGATAATTTACCTTCAAAGGTAGGATCAGTTCCACGATTAAATCTAATTGTCGAGTCATCAGCAGCTACAACTCGAAATACTCTAGCTGCATTGTTATTATCAAGCACATTATTATAGTGTAATATTGAAGATACAGCAGGTGTAGCACCTAATCTAAAACCACCTGTCGAACCAAAACCTAAATCTGTTTTACTCCAATTACCTAGTCCATTATTATTATTGTCATATATATCATAATTATATGATATTGGATCGGTTTGTCTTACTGTTGAAGGAAACCCAGTAGCAGTTCCTGTAAAGTATTTTAACTTAGTAGTACCTCGTATAGCTGCAGCAGGATTAAAATCCTGAATAATTCTTATCGGAGCTGCTTCTATAAAAGTTATTTCATTAATTTCACTATTTTCTATTTTCATTTTTCCATTTACATTAAATGTATATCCGTCATCAGGATTAACTGTATTTACGCCTACTTTAACCCTCTTATTTGGTACATAACCTAGTTCTAGATTACTATCTCTAAGTGTATTATCTGATACAATTGTTAAAGCAGTATCAAATTTTGAATTAGTATTTAATATACCTATTGATCCAAATTTATCAACAGTTGGATTTAAAGGAAATGCGCCACCGGCAATTGCTAAACCAGTATTATCTTCAGCTGCAACTTTAATAAGTGTATTTGAAAATTCATTTTTAGCTGAAGCAAGATTTAATGAAGTTCCTGAAAAAACATTATAATTGTCTCCTAAAGCATCATAAGCAAATCTTAAAAATTTTTGTTGATTAGCATCACCAAAACCTAATTCATCTGTGTTAAAAGCTAATTTTCCATCACTAAATTGAATAGCTGCTTGTGCACCTTGTTGTAAATTGGTAATATCGTTACCATAAAATTCAATACTAAGAGCACCACTTTCTTTAGCTACAGCACGAATACCTTTATTATCTCTATTTCGAGTTAAAACTGTACTACTTGATGCATCCATAGAACTAACAACCAAATCATGTACTGCTCCAGGACGACCCATTATATGAAAGGACCCAGAAGCATCTGTAGTATTTATACCTATACCACTTGCACTACCTTGTATAAAATCTGTACTAATTGATTCTGCCTGAATACCATTTTTTGCACCATTTTCATTAGCATTCATACCAAAACGCATTGGTGTAGTAATGTGTAAGTTACCGTTTGTTCCAAGAATTGGATCTAATGTTAAATTTATTAAATCATTATCACCATTATCAATAATTTGCAAACCTTTTGCACCTACACTTTCTGAAACTGAAATAGAACCTAAAATTTGAAATTCACCTGAATATTTTTGTCTTAATAGAACATCGTCAGCAACAACAGTACCTATACTAAATGTTTTAAATGATTTATATTTACCTCCATATTGTTTCCATGAATTTGACATTATTATATACATTTACAGTTGATTTTAGTTTTAAAATTATTACGTTAAAAAAATTTTTTTGTTCTAAAATAATGATTTATGTTTTTTTAATGTTTGTAAAGAAATGTGTAATTTTGGATGGTGACGAATTTATCATAATTGGTTTTTTTTCTGTTGGATTTTTTTCTATTTTTTCTTCTATATCATGATTATTATTAATATTTATATAAAATTCAGTTACACATGGATTTGCTTTAATTTTATTTGAATCAAAACTTTTTAAAAATAACCCTTCCAATGATTTTATGCGTGATAAAGCGACATATGTTTGTCCAAATTCAAATATTTGACCACCTACATCAATTTCAGCACTTTCTAACGTGGTTCCTTGAATTTTATGAATTGTAATTGCCCAAGCCCATATTAATGGTATTTGAAATATAGCTATTCTTGGACAAAATTCACTTTGCCAGCAATATGGGGACATTTTCATTGTAATTCCATTATCAAATTCAACTATTGGTATTTTTGTTTCATCAAAGTCAATGACAGTTCCTTGCGAACCATTACATATACCTTGATTCATATCTTTATTTACAGTACACATTACTCGTGTTCCTTTTTTTAAACATAATCGTTGTTCAATTGGTGCACAATTTAATAAATTATTAATTTCTATTTCTTCTTGTATAGCTGAGGCATTTTTACATATAAACATAGTAGCTCTATCAAATGTTTTACCTGTGTCATTATATGTAGATAATCCTTTTTCTAATTTAACATTAAATTCATATATTTCTCCTTTAATTTTTGAAAACATTTCACTATTTCTTTTTTCAACACTGTATTTACGTGGATAAATTTTAACACAATTTTCGTTATCATCGATAATACGGGTTTTTAATATTTCTTGATTTTCTGGTTGTATATTTCCTTCTCTTATTTCTAATAAAATAGATTTGTATATTGGATCATTTTGACGAAATATATGTGATAAAATAATATGATTTTTTTTTGAAAATACATCAAACCATATTGGGGATTGAAAACAGAATTGTGATTCTTCTATATTAGTTGTATCATTTGCTACTGGAGGTAACTGATAAAAATCTCCTACAAATATTATTTGTATACCACCAAATGGTTGATCATTTTTCCTAATAGTTTTTCCTATCATATTTAATAATTCAAATATTTTACGTGACATCATAGAGACTTCATCAATTATTAATATATTTGTTTTTTTCCACATTTTTTTATAATATTGATTATACATGACATCATTACATATTTGTTTGGGTTCTTTTATAGCACGTTTAATACCACTCCATGAATGTATTGTTTTTGCCCCACAATTTAATAATAGAGCAGCACAACCAGTCATTGCACATACTTGAATCTCTTTCAATTCCATATTAGCATGTTTAACTATGTGTTTTATTAATTCTGTTTTACCTGTTCCACCAGGACCACTGATAAATATGTTTTGTCCATTTTTAAATAAATTAAATGCTTTTATTTGATCATTCGATAATTCCATAATATATTACATTATGGAATTATTATATTGATTATTCAATTTTTACATGTAGTCAAATTTTAATGATAAAGACAAATCTAATCCATTTAAATCTATTTTTCTATCAAATTCATCAAATAATTGTATTTGTAATTTACTAATATCAGTTTTTCCATTGTATTTGCGAACATCACTTAATAAATAACCATTTGCTTTATTAGCTAGAAATAAAGTCTGAAATCCGTTTGTAGCACGATCTACCATTATTTTTCCTATAATGTTATGACTATTTCTTGAACGAGACATCATAGTAACAAATGAATTTTGTTTTGTTTGTGAAAAATCATCTATATAAAGATATAAAATTTTAGGTCTGTGTAAATCAGGTAATTTATCTCCAACAGTATAACCTTGAGACAAATTTGGATCACTTGTGTCATATGATATTTTTGTAAATCCTAATAACCAGCCAATTTTTGATTTCATATTAAATTTATCAAATGAACCATCACTATTTATAGCAAAATATAGTATATATTCTTCTGTATTGTTGTCTACATAAAATCTTATTTTATGATTTAATATATCAAAAGTAAGTCCTTCAAATCCAGTGTGTGTATCTATTACTTCGTTTATTTTATCTTTCAACTCTGTTAAATTATATTCTCCATCTGGAATAGTAATTATTTTACTTTCTTGTGTATTTGTTCGTGTGACTTTGAAATAATTATTACCCAATGCACTTGATATATTATAATATGAAATGGGTAATTCGACATTTTCTACAGTCATTGAACAGACATTATTTATACTTTCAGGCATTGTTATTGAATAATCTATTACAGAACATTTTTGAAATTCATAATCATCACGAAATTTTGTATCAATATTTACTATTTTTGTTTTGATTTCTTGACTTACATTTGACATTATCATATGACTAGAATATTGTTCTACTTTTGGTTCCATAAATACAGGTTTATTATCAAAATAACTTGACATTTTTTATACTATATTAACTAACGATATTTTTTTATACTTTTTATTGTATGTTTATAAAATTGATTAATTGTATCAAAATTGGAATAATTTAAATAAAATGACACATTATTGTAAATTTTGTCTATCAACATACAAACAAGAAAAAAATTATAAAAAGCATTTACCTTTTTGTGAATTTCGACACAAATCTATATCTGACGATACATATGAGAATTATAAAACACCTTCTATAAATATTTTATTTGATTTCATGCAAGAGATGATGTTAAAAATTAATAAATTAGAAGAAGATAATTTAATATTAAAACGACATCTTTCAAATAAAATAAATAAATTAGATGTTCATAAATGGCTAAACACTAACATTAAAAGTGATATTAACATTGATGTATGGTTGCGAAATATTAATTATATATCAGGTTTACAAAATGTCTTAGATTATGGTATTTTAAAAGGTATTTCAGTTATAATTGATAATCATATTCAAAATATTCCTATAAAAACTGTTGAAATTCGCAAAAATGTATTTTATGTATTTAAAAATAATTCTTGGTCGAATTGTTCTAATGCTGATATTGACAAGTATCTTAATAAAATTTATACTACCTTATTTCACACATTTCTAAATAATCCCACTTATATTGAATTATGTAACAGTGACAATGAATATGAACAAGACATATATATTTCAAAATACAATATATTTGTTGGTAAATCAAGTGATAATTGGATACAAAGTATACGAAAACAATTATTCAAAAAATGTAACATTAATATTATTGGTTAAAAATTGATACACAATATCTTTTTTTATTGTATATTAAACTACAATGTCAGATTTTTTAGAAAAAAAAAACAATCATTCTCGGGATAGTCACATTACATTTGATGAAGGTCCACATATTTATACAGTAAAAGGTGACAGCTCATTTACATCTGTTACCACATGGGTACACAGCCATTTTGCTCATTTTGATGCAAAAGCTACTATTGATAAGATTTTAAATAGCAGTAAAATGAGTGACCCTAATTACAAATACTTCAATATGACAAAAGAACAAATTAAAAAGATGTGGGATGATAAACGTATTGCTTCAAGTACTGCTGGTACAAAAATGCATTATGATATCGAATGTTTCTATAATGAAATGAAAGTTAAAAATAAATCAATTGAATATAAATATTTTAAAAATTTTGTTAAGGATTTCCCTGAATTAAAGGCTTTTAGAACTGAATGGATGGTGTATTATGAAGAATTAAAGCTATCTGGTTCTATTGATATGGTTTTTGAATTACCTGATGGAAGTTTACAAATTTATGACTGGAAAAGATGTGAAGAAATAGTCCATGAACCTTCATTTTTAAAGTATTCAACTACCGACTGTGTTAAACACTTACCAGATAGCAATTTCTGGCACTATTCATTACAATTAAATATATACAGGGGAATTCTTGAAAAAAAATATGGAAAAAAAATTAGTGGATTATATCTTGTTTGTTTACATCCAAATAACATGAATAAAAATTATGACCGTATAGAAGTTCCATTTCTAGACAGTGAAATAGACAATTTATTTAAATTAAGATTACAACAAATATCATAAAAATAGTATAAACATTTTATTATGTTTTTAATTAAATGTTTTCTTGCTTTTTTTCTTGTTTTACAAAAAAAGAACCTATCAAAAAGCCTCCCAATTTTGTTGAATTATATATTGAAAAACAAAAAGACAGATTTAAAAAATTAGATAAAGACAAAATTAACTCTAATATTGAACCTGAATTTTATGATTTGAATAAATATAATGAAATTGTGAAAGAACCTAATAATCATCTTGAATTAGCTTGGAAAAGACGTATTTTACACACTTCTTACGGTAGAGGTTGTTTAATTATGTTTTATGATCCTTTTAAACAAGCTTTTTCATATTATTGTAATGAAAATTTGCCTCATAATATTTTAAATGCAGCATCAATCGAATATATAAAAATATATCATTGTTATGATTTCTTTATGGAAGAATCTTATTATGAAGAAGATTATAAAAATAATTTAATATCCATTCATTTTCCTGAAAAAAAATCAAATGATAAATCTAATAAAAAATTTGATGTAAGTAAAGGACCATTTATTAAACGTAAAAAAACAGAAAATAATTCTGAAAAAAAAACAGATGATAAAACAGATGATGATAAAAACGAAGAACCTGTAAAAAAAACACCTTTACACATTAATAAATTTGTATATTTGGGTCATATACGTAATTTTACAGAAATTTTATCAAAACCAGTTAAGTCAAAACAAAATTTTTCTATTTCTAGCATTGAAAATATGAAGAATACAACTTCTTGGGCTGATTATAAAGCATCAAGGAAGCTTTGATTTTTTCCATTCTTGAAAACCATTACTCTTTAAAAGATTAAACGTATTACCTAAATGGTCTTTTGCTATGTTGTATGCTTTCAATTCTTTATCTGTTAAAGATTTCAAATATTCTTTTTCATCATTTGTTAATTCCATTTATTGTATTATAATTTCTAATACAATAAAATATTCAATTTTTAACAAATTATATTGAAGTACCAAATGGTGTTTGTCCAATATTTGTTGGAACATAAAATGTATCATTATTAATACACTTTGATTTCAATATTTCGACAAATTTACTACTTGAAATAGATGTATAATCAGATTCTGGTTTTGTGTAATCACAAGCTTTATCATTGCTACAAGTAGAATTTTTTGGCCCTGGTGCATTTATACAGTTTTTGGTTAAATTTATAGAATTTTTCTTAATAAAGTTAATATAACTTCCTTGAGTATTTTCATTTTGCGTACTATCTGGTTTTGTAGAGCTAAATGGTTGTGGTCTCCAAATATATTTATATTTATTTTTTATTTGGGCTTTATTATTTATTGAACTAGTTTTTACTACTGTATTATCATTTGTACATGAACATGGTTCCATATAACGACCAAATAATGATTGACCAACGTATCCTTGAATACGTCTTGTACCATTTAATGAAAATACACTATCATTCGATACGCTAACATTATTATATTTTGCTGATGTTTTTCTTTTTAAAGTTGCTAATGACATATATATAAACTATACATTATTTTCCCATTCATCATCTATATATAATTTATCTCTTACATGAAGATCTATATCTAATTTTATTTCTGGTTCTATAAATAAGTTTCCAAATTCATCTACAGGTGTTGTATCTATTATTTTCAAATCTTTTATATCTATTGTTTTCATTGTAGGAGTTATGAAATATATTTCACCCTGTAAAAAATTGTCATTTGAAAATTCGACATGTGATAAACAATGCTTTAATTTACCTGTTTCATCAACAAATATTTCGTTTTCAAAATATTGTTTAATTAATTTATTCTCAATTCTAAATTTATATATATTTGTAGGATTATCTACATTTTCATGAAGAAAATCTATATCTAAAATTGTCATATTTGTGTCTGATAATATATTACCACTTTCAGATATGCAGTATTTATAATCATCTATTTTATCATATTCATTCAACATATATTAATAATAATATACTTTTTATTTCATTCATACTCGTTTTGCTTTTCTCAATAATATATGACTTTAATCTATATGGATGAACTTGACCTTGATATAAATAATTATAATATGAATGATCTAGAAACATTTTTTCAAATCAAACCTGGAAAAAAATATTCTGCTGCTGATATTGAAGAAAAAGAAGTCCAAATTAGAGAAATATTACTGTCCACTAATCAAGTTAATAAAAAATTTAAAAAAGATTTAATAGATTTTTTATCTATTGCTCGTGATTGGATTATATTTGTTAAGTGTGGTTCTCCAAAAAAACCTACTACATTACCTAAACAAATTGACAATACACAATATAAAACAGAAGATATTCCAAGGCAACATGAAATTGTTTCTCAACCTACAAAGGAATTTACTTATACACAACCTCAACAGTTCTTTCGCGGTTCTATGAATCCTTTGAATAATCGTATTTCTACTACTTGTTTAAATATTGATACACGATTTCGAAAAAATTTATTATCCTCACAAAGTTCTGATTTTATTCTTCAATTACCTAGTAAAATCAATAAGGTTGTTTCTATGACATTATCTTCTATTGAATTACCGGTTACATTCTACGGTATTTCACAAGCATATGGTAATAATTTTTTTAATATTTCTATTATTTACGACTTATCTGGTTCTGTTCTTGATGCTAATCAACAAATTCTTATACCTGATGGAAACTACAATGTTGTTGATTTAGTAGAGAACATGAATACACAATTAAGTCCAAAAGATGCTAGTGGTAATCTTACTCAACCTGCTAACTATTTTTCTTATATTCATTTTGTTCATGACGTTACATCTACTGGTTCTGGAACTGGTAAATTAAGGGTTACTCTTAATAATGAATATAGTGAATCATCCAAAATTCAAAATATTTCTTTAGACTTTCAAAAAACTATCAATGGAGAACCTGATAATAGTTCATTAATATGTAAAATGGGTTATAATCTTGGATATTTAAAATCATTTTATACTGGTTCTACCACTCATATAGCAGATACTATAATTGAACCTTCTCCTATACGTTACGTTTATCTAGCAATTGACGATTTTAATAATAATGTTAATAATCATTTTGTTAGTGTATTTCCTGATTCGATCTTAAATGCTAATATTTTGGCTCGTATATCAATCAAAGGATCCTATTTTGCCTTACTAATGGAAAATGATTTTAATATTGTAACTGAACCTAGACGGTACTTTGGACCAGTTGATTTACAAAGACTACATATACGCCTTTTAGATGAACATGGTAGAGTTCTTCAAATGAATAATGCGAACTTCTCTTTTTGTATTAATTTAAAAACCGCATATGATTTGTAGTTATATAGTAGATGAACTGTCCATATAAACCTAATTTTCAAAAAGATATTTCTTTAAATAAACTTAATTTACACCCTCATTTCAATCCCAGAGTTAGTTATAAACAACAACAATATATTTTACATGGACAAAAAGTACAACAATCTCTTGCTTTTTTAGGCGAAGGTGGATTCACTATTAAAAAGACTATTCCCATTTCTGACGTTAGTTTTACATTAGAACCTACACAATATGATTTAACACACACATTACAAATTAAAATTCCTACTCATGTATTTAACACACGTTTAGGAATTTATAAAGATATTAATGGTAATATTACTAGTACTAGTAATAATTATAGTGACTCTAGTAATAACTTCGTAAATGATGATATACTTTTATCTTATCAAAGTTTTATCGAGTCTTTTTCCTCTATAGATATTCTTTCATTAGGTATATTTCATCAATTATATACTGACTTTATTGGAGGAGTTAATCGTTACTTTGGTATACGTGCTACTGATAGACAACTAATTAATGAGTTAACTGATAGTAATATTGATGGTTACTTATCCGAAGTTGAATTTTATGATATGTTAAATAGAATTAAAGCTGATGGCTCATATTACTTGAATGGTTCTCTACGTATTACGAATTGTAATACTATTTTAAAAAATGCTATAATTACTAATGCTTTTAATAATAGAAGTAATAAAACAATACGCGATGGATTTATTACTGGTGATAAAATTCTTTTTTTTAAAGGAATTGAAGTTAAATACGCCATGAATTATAATTTTAATTTGGTAGTTCCTACTATTACTCCTCCTGATCTTTCACAATCATACTATAATGACGCCTCTGTTAACGCTATTCCTAATTTAGATAAATCTGCGATTGGAGACATTTTATTTGTTCTCACTTAAAATATATATCGTTATATTTTAAATGACACAACCATATGAATTAGAATATGCTTTTAATGCCTTTGGTGGTTTCAAATTAAAACAAGATTTTCCATTATATAGACCTACCGGTGATGGTTATCGTCCATATAAACTTAATGACGCTATTCAAATCAAATATAGTGTCAGAGATATGAATTATAAAATTGGTGTTGTTCTCGATGATTCTGAAAGTACTATTATACAATTTGATGCTTCTAGTAATTATGGTGCATCCAATAACAACCAGCATACAAATATTGATCAATTAGTTGACGACGTCCTAGATATTACTTCACAAGAATTTATTGATACGATTAATGCTAGTAGTGTCGTAAGTATGGGAAAAATGTCCACTTTATATAGTGATTTTTTAGAAACTATTAATACCTATTTTGGAAGTCCTATTATAGTTAATAACAATATTTTTAACATCAATAATGGCGTTTTTGACGCATCTGCTTTTGTACATTTAATAAATGGTGGTAATTTTAACATTAATGGTTCATTTGTATCCGATTTCTCCGGTGAAATACATGTATATGACATTAATTCCAAACTTAGAAATGCTTTTAAACGTAATTTATTTAATAATCGTACAGGTACTAATTATAAAGTTAATGATGGTTTTGTTGACGGTGATTTAATATATGTTCCTGATGGTATGACTGTCACTCTCAAATTAGATATTGATCATGGTGCTAACATTGATATTTATTCAGGTCCCGCAAATCTACAAAAAATAGAAGAAAGATTAAATTATTATGACTCAGCTACACGAGTGCGGAAAACTACTACGTATTCCAATACTAACATCACTCAAACATATACTGTACCCATATTACTTATTGCTAGTAACACTGAATTTACTTATTCATATGATAACTATGGTCTAAATTGGAACCCTATTTTACAAACTTTAGGACCTCGAAACTGGAATTTTGTCTCTGTTTCTGCTACAGGACAATATCAAAACGCTATTGACCTCTCAGGACATATTTATACCACTCAAGATTTTGGTGTATCATGGAGCTTTGCACATGATATTAGTTACAGTGAAATTAATACTATTGATATTACTCACGAAGGCCGTTATCAAACAGCATCTAATGGTCACTCTATTTTTACTTCAAGTGATTATGGTAAAAAATGGAACTTAGCATCTACATTACAAGGTGTCCAAGTTTATTTATCTATTTCGTTAACTGGTCAATATCAAAAAGTTATTTCAGCTGGTGATAGTATTTATAGTTCGAGTGATTATGGGGCTACTTGGTCTCGTTTAGATGATGGTTCAGACTTGTATTATTCTATTCAGGGTTTTCCTACTGCTTCTATTGCTATGTCATATAATGGTCAATATCAAGTAATTGTTTCTGAAACTATCTATATTTCCAGTAATTATGGTACATCTTTCTCTACTGTATTCATTCCAGGTGATCCTTTTGCAGATAGAAATTGGATTGATGTTGATATTTCCTCTGAAGGTGCTACTATTGTCGCAATTGATAATGGTGGTAAAGTTTATCGTTCTACTAATTATGGTAGTACATGGGCTATTGTTGGTGATGATGATTTAAATGTTGATAAATTATGGAGAAATGTATCTATTTCTGGTGATGGTAGATATATGACTTTACTACAAGATAACGGTTTTATTTATTATTCAAAAGATTATGGTGTTACTTGGGAACCTAATAATGATGCTAATTTAGCCAACAGACAATGGCGTTGTGTTGATGTTTGTACAAGTGGTCATTATCAAACAGCTTGTGAATTTAATGGATATATATATGTTTCTAATTTGTTATAATATTATATATGCCTTATAAAATTCGAAAAGTACGTAATCAACCTTGTTATAAAGTCTACAAACCAACAACAAAAAAAGTATTTGCTAAGTGCTCTACATTAAAAAACGCCAAATCTCAAGTAAGATTACTATCTGGGTTAGAATACAATGCAAAATTTCGCAAAAATTTTAAGAAAAATTATACTCGTAAATCACGCTAGAATATACATAAAAATAAGTTTATTATGTATATGAATTGGAATATAGTATTATTTGATACATTTTTAGGAGCACTCATTTTTGGTACTATTTCAGTATTTAGTCAAATATATATTAATAATACCCATTTTTATAAAATATTAGCATTTATATGGGGCGTACCTCTAACATTCTTCTTTTTTATTAATATGGTATCTAGAGCAGGAATTATACACGTTGTTAATTTTAGTAAACACGCAATTATTGGTACTTTACTCACAGTATTCCTAGCTATGATAACAATTGGATTACAAAATACTGAAGTAGAATATTTAGTGTATTTAAATTTCATTTTAGCCTTATTTTTTGTAGTATTTTATTTTTATTATAAAGTTTATGAAGTAGTATAAATGATATTTTATATTAATATTAATTATGAATATTACTATAAATGAATTAATCGAAAAGTTCCCCGAAAACAAGAAATTGGACTTTATTATACATGATATTAATACTTATCAAAAATATTATCTTAGCGCCAATATTATTTTGGTTCGAGATACTGTTATAAATCTGGATATTATAGAAATTGCGCAAAAAGAACATACTGAAAGAGAAAAAACATACGGAGCAGCCAATTCATTCGAATTAATGTCCATTTATTGGTCACAAAGTGTTATTGATGAACTTCGCAAATTATTGAAAGAAATCGAAAAAGATTTTATTTATCAGAATGTTTTAAACACAAATAATCCTATTTTAGAAAAAACCGATACAAAAGCAATAGCAGATGAAATTATTTCATATGTATAATATATAATGTCAAAACAAACAAAAAAAATTTTAGGTGGTAAAAAACCATCCAAAACGCGTAAAAACCGCAAACCATTGAAAAAGAATAAACGTAAAAATATTAAAAAAGGGGGGTTATTTGGGTTGTTTGAAACTGATTACTATAGTAAATTTTTTAATGATAAAGGTTGTTATAAACAATCTCCCGAATGTGAAAAGAATCTAGTAAAGAGTATTAAAGATGACTTGATTAATTTAGTAGCCAAAAAAGATAGTAAAAATAGTACTTATACATTAATTGAGAAAAATTTTAAAGATTTAAATATAGAGGACATGTCATCTTATCTTAGTAATGTGGGGGGAGAGGAGGAGAAAGATTATTTTTATTGGGATGGTGTTGGTCATGGACAAACCATGAAATATATAGGTAATATATATTGAAAAAAACCACAATATAATAAAGATACTGAACATAAATATTCTAATGAAAAAGAAGTCTTTAATAAAATTGTAAATAAATATTATAAAAAAGAAGCTGACTATTGTAAAAATTCCTCAAATATAGTACTATTCGAAAAAGATGGTAAATTATTTGGGAAAACACCAATTACACGCAAAGCCATTCGTGAGAAATTAGAAGCAATGATAAGTTATAGGATTAAAGAAGAAGATGTATTACCTGGATTTGAAAATGTAAAAAAAATGTAAATTAAATACCTATATAAAAACAATTATACGTTGTTATATAGCGAAAAATCATCAAAAATGAATGAACCTAGTGAAGAACAACAGTCAGTCATTGATACAATAAAAGAAGGTCATAATGTAATTGTAAATGCTTGTGCTGGTTCTGGAAAATCCACCACAATTCTTACATTAGCACATCAAATGCCGAAAACAAAGTTTTTACAACTCACATACAATTCATCCCTTCGATATGAGGTCCGTGATAAGGTCCGTAAACTGAAACTTACTAATATTGAAGTTCATACATATCACAGTCTAGCCGTGTATAGTTATGATGGTAATGCTCATAATGATACTGGTATGCGTAATATATTATATCAAAACATGCCGTTACGTGACCTTTTTAAACTAGATTTTGACGTATTAGTAGTGGATGAAGCACAGGATATGACCCCTCTTTATTATAAATTTATCCAAAAATTTATTGGAGATTCAACAGGATTCTTTCAAGTCCTAATTTTGGGTGACCATCGTCAAGGATTATATGAATTTAAAGGAGCCGACACTCGATTTCTTACCCTTGCCGATAAATTATGGTATAATGTTCCTCATTTAAAGAGTAAAAAATTTGTCCATAAATCACTGAAAACGTCATATCGCATTACTCAACCTATATGTGATTTTGTTAATAAAGTAATGTTTGGAGAAGAATATATGTATGCATGTAAAGAAGGTCCAGTAGTTCATTACGTTAAACGAAGTACTTTTCAAATTGAATCAATTATTTGTCATCATATTATGAATTTACTTGAAAATGGTGCTAGACCAGACGAATTTTTTATATTATGTGGTTCTATTCGTGGAGGTCGTGTAAAAAAAATAGAAAATGCTCTAGTTTTTAATAATATACCATGTTTTGTCCCTCTATTTGAGGCTGATAAAATGGATGAACGTGTTATTAATGGAAAAATAGGAATATCTACCTTTCATTCTGTAAAAGGTCGTCAACGTAAATATGTTTTCATATTAGGCTTTGATAATGGATATTTTGATTTTTATGCTCGCAATATGCCTTCAGACAAGTGTCCAAATACACTTTATGTAGGCGCTACGCGCGCGAGTTCTCATTTATATTTATTTGAAAGTGATAATTTTCTTACAGATAGGCCGTTAGATTTTTTAAAATATGACCATCATGAGCTTGCTAGAAGCGATTTTATTAAATTCTTAGGTACACCTCGGTCTATATTCTATGAAAAGAATGACACTGAAAAACGTGAAATAGTAGCTCAAAATACCACACCTAGTGAATTAATTAAATTCATGCACGAGACTGTTTTGGATACAATTACACCTATTCTATCAAAGATATACGTAACAACACAAAATAAAGGAGAATCGTTTGAAATACCTACTGTTGTACAAACATCGTCTCAATTATATGAAGAAGTGAGTGATTTAAATGGAATAGCTATTCCTTGTATGTATTATGATGAAATTAATCGTAAATGGAAAAATGAAACACGAAGTGTGATGTTCGATATGGTTATTGAGAGGTATTTGGCTATTGAAAAACCACATGAATATTTAAAATCAGCGGTTGAAAAAGTATCTGAAACTATGACTTCTATATCTGATTATTTATACGGAGCAAATGTATATAAAGCTCTAGATGAGCATTATTATAGCAAATTAAAACAGATAAATATAGATGATTGTGTATGGTTGAGTGACGAAGACATTGAAAAATGTAAGTCTAGAATTCATAACGTTATAGGAGGTGACTGTGAAACAGAAGAACCAGAAGCCGAATTTTCTATTATTCATAATTCAGAAGAAGATAAACATAATGAAATAGATAAGTTATTGGAAGATATAACACCAGATACAGTAAGATTTAGATTTTCAGCTAGAGTTGATTTAGTTACATCAAAATATGTATATGAATTGAAATGTACTAGTGAAATATCATTAGAACATCGTGTACAAGTGGTGATTTATGCGTGGTTATATAAAGTATTGGGATTACCAGAAAGAGAATTTAGAATATTTAATATTAAAACTGGTGAATTATTAACATTAAACGCTGATTTTGAAGATCTTAATACTATTATTAGAACAATAATTAAAGGAAAATATATAGATTCAAATAAATTTTCTGATGATGAATTTATTGATTATATTGTTAACACACCGTAAATATATTAATATTATTATTATATCATATTAATATAATAATAAGATGGGAAAAACCAATAAAATTACAACAAAAAAAAGAACAAATAAAACAAAAAAACAACGAAAAAAATATTTTCAAATTGGTAATGGAGTAGAAATTAAACGAAGAATAGATAACAATGATGGTTATATTATGACTTTATCTCACATCAATAAAGATAATAAAATACAAGAAGATGTTATTAATATGGCGATGTCTCAATTCAAAATGAGTGATGAAAATATTAATAATTTTCATACAATGATTGACCCAAAATTATCATCTATGGATTGCTTTATAAATGCTATGCAATTAATAGGAGTATTTGATGATTTTATATCAAATGTATTAAGATTAACTTATGTTGGTTCATATGGAGTTGAAAAAGAACAAGTAGAAAAGATTTTTATGTATTATAATATGAGTGTAAATTTCAATAATACTCCATATTATGAGTTTAGAGAAAAACTAGATTATGATACATTCACTAAGAATATTCGTGAAAAATTAATAAAAGGTTATGTGATATTAGCAGGTTATGAAATTACTACACCAGAAGGAATGAAAAGCAAACACATATTTTTAATAGGTAGAAATTTAGATGATAAAATTTTATTTTTAGACCCACAAAAGAATATGATATGTGATTTGACACAAAATGAGTGTTTAAAAAACATAACTGGTTCAAATGAAGATGATAAAAAATACTGTATATTATATCAATCAAAAGAATATATAAGGTCTCCTGAGTTATTGAAAGAAATTGGTTTTAATATTATGTAAAATACTATGTACCTATAATATAATATGCAAAAAAAGAATAAAACGGTAAAAAATAAGGAAGAAATCGAATTTAAGCCTAATTTGTCACCAAAAGAAATGTTTCAATTAGGTTCGTTTGGAGGAACATATTGGAGACCTATATATTCGTCAGTAACCAATAAAAATTACAAAAATGTTCATCACAAGTATCCAAAAGGTTGGTGGGAAGGTATACCAGAGGAGAACTTATCATCATCTGAGTATGATATAACAAAAAATAAATATGGTGTAGAAGTAGGAACCAGTCTTGAATTTTGGGAAGGTAAAGGATGGATAACCGAGTACAATCCATATGGATGGGTACATTGGTATTGTGATTATTATATTGGAAAAAGAGGTCCAGATGATGAAAGACAAATAAAAAGATGGGCGGCTTTAGCAGGAAAACGAGGAAGATTTTCAAGATTTCTAGTAACTCAAATAATAAATAAGAATGGAAAGTGGAATGATGAGAGTATAAGTCCAAAAATAAGACAAGTATTACAGCATTGGGGTTATAAATTAACAAAGAAAGATTATGAAAATGAATTAGCTAGAAGAAAACAAGTAAAAAAAAGAACAATAAAGAATCGTTTTAAAAAATAATATGATAATCATTAGTGTATTATATTATTGATTTATGATAATGAGCGATTACTGTCAGGTCCAGTATCTTGACGTTCTAAAGTGTTTGCACCTAAATCACTTTCTTGAGTAGGTTGTTGAATAATAAAAAATTTCATGGCTTCCCAAATACGAGCAGATTCATCAACACCAAAAGCACCACGGCGTTGGGCAATGTTTAAGAAACCAACCATGACGTTTAAGGCATCATTTTGGTTGTCAATAGGCATAGTCATAAAGTTGACAGCTGGTGGTTGTGTAGATGTTGAATCTTCTGATTCAGGAACAGGAGGTAAAGGCATTGTAGTAGTGGAATCCATACTATATATTATTAATCTTATAATTTATTTTTATATGTTTTTAAATTTATATGTTTTAAATGTGTTGCTCATTTTGTAATGATGCAATGCGAGATGAACGTCTAACAGTATTGTTATCACAATAAGAAGTAGTTTTACGTTTTTTATTATCTTTTAAGGTATTACGTACATACTTATAAGTACCATTACCTAGTTTTTTCTTATTCTTAAGCCAACAATTGCTGGCTTCATCAAAATCAATATTTACTTCGTATAACATTTTTGTATAATATAGAGAACAATAAAAAAAAGTAATCAATTTTTTTATTATTGATAACGTGCTTCATTCATATGTTTAATAGCTAATTCATCAATATATTTTGATAAATAACCATAAAATAACTCATAACTCATATTTTTAAAACTATTTTTGTCTTCTAATGTGACATTACAACCACCTGTTTCAAGTGATGATATATCAAAGCGATTAATTCGATTATTTAAGGCATATCTAACAATGCTTTCTATATGTACATTGTTAGGATTAATATGTAAATGTAATGACAATTTATTAGTATTAATACAGGCACGCTTACATATTTCTAAAATTTCTTTAAAATTGTTAATTGAAAGCTTACCACAAGTATCAGATAAACAAATTTCATCAAAAACATTCATTTTAGAATAATTAATTATTTCTTGACCGATTGTAATGTTATTAATTTTACCTTGAAAAGGGCATGTATCTACACATGATAAATAAAGTTTTTTGTGTCCATTAATATTACTATTTTTTAGGTAATTACACATTTCAATAATTTCTTCTTTTGTTTGTTCAATAGACATATTTGAGTTATTTTTTTGAAAATCATGAGAAACTGAAGATAAGAATGCGAAATTATTCATATTTGAGGCAACTGCTAGCTTTAAATATTTGAGTTTGGGAACTATAATATGTAATTTTGGGTTATATGAACCATAATAGTCGTCTATAAATTGACCACAATAATTATAAAATGTAAATACATCAGCCATAACGGGAACTAAATTAGTATTAACAACTGATCCAACTTCAATATTGTCCACTAAATGATTTGAAAATATATCGTGAAATATTTCTGTTTTTTTACATAATGTCATGTCATTAGGTGTCATTCCTTGTATACCATCTCTTAAAGATACGTCTGTTAATATAGGATTTATATTTTGATATATAGAATATTTTAATGGGTCATTTTTAATATATTTGAGTAATTTCAATGCAGATTTCATAATTTATATTAATAAATGATTTTAATTGGTTTTAAATTCAATTTTATTTGATAATACGGTTAATAAATTCGTCAATTTCAAAGTATGTGGTATTATGAATGATTTTGATTGTATTTGGATTAGTTCTAAGAATTGCGTCTTCATTTGATTTAATAGATGTATCTAATTTAAAAGAACCTGATTTCTTTCGCCAACAAATGGATCTTGAAGGAAAATATGGAGAACACTTGATTGATAATTTATATTCTTGTTCAGAAAAATTGGGGAAAATAGATAAATACAGGTAATTTGGAGCAATATCTACAAATATCATAAATTTGGCTGACCATGGATGTTCTCCAAGTTCATGTTGAAAACTATTGGATAGTCCAAGATGGGCAGTTTTTATTTCAACAGACTGGTTTTTAATAGTACCATCACCGGCATCATTATTATTTTTTGTTACTGTACCGTCAATATTTGAAGTTATATTTGATTTATTACATATATATTGAATGTATTGTTCTCCTGCTTTTCCGATATCATTTGTTTGTAACTTAGGTAATTTTTCAAATGTTGACTGTTTCCATATATTAGATTGCTCTTCTTTGTCATTTTGAATCTGTATTAAATTAATTAAAGAATTTATTGGAGAACTACTACACATTCGAATACTACTGGTTCTTGACAGCGCAAAATTAGTTATATTACACATTCCAATAATAAATAATGTTGTTTTCATTATAATACAATCATATCATTATTTGAATTTATTAAATGATACAAATTATTGTATTTTTCTTTATATTGTTTTAATTTATTCTTTTTTATGAAATTTTTTTTCAAACTATTTTGAGATTTTTTTTTTTGGACATTTTTAAAATGTCCAATTTTCATTTTCTGAAAAAAGTTTTTATTTGAAATGTGAAAATTATGGCTTGTGACTGAAATGCTGTGAAAATGTGAAAATTGCGTAAAAAAAAGTAAAAAAAAAATATAATTTGATAATATAGGATTTGGAAATTTTAGGAAATGGAAAAAATCCCCAAAAATTATTATTGTGAGAAATGTGACTATAAATGCTGTAATAAGAAGGATTATAATAAACATTTATTGACACTGAAACATAAAAATGGAAATCATGGAAATGCGAAAAATCCCCTGAGCATAATGCTAACATGTGACCTATGTTCAAAGCAATTTAAAACAAATTCTGGTCTGTGGAAACATCGACAAAAATCCCATTTTGTCGAAGAAAAATCCCCTGAGCATAATAGTAATAAAAATGACATATTTGATGAAAATAAAGAGCTGCGTGAATTATTATTGCTTCAAAATGAGCGTTTTCAAAATCAATTACAGTATCAACAAAATCAAATGAAACAACAACAAGAGCAACATCACAAAGAAATTAAAGAATTAATACCACAATTACAACAAATAACGACAATAAATAACAATCAAAAGAACTGTAATAACAAATTCAATCTTAATTTCTTCTTGAATGAGCAGTGTAAAGACGCTATGTCAATACAAAACTTCATACAAAATTTGAATATAGGTATTAAAGAATTGGAACATATGGGTGATGTAGGTTATGTAAATGGTATGATGAATATATTTACCAGCACATTAGGAGCAATGGATGTATATAAGCGTCCATTACACTGTACAGATTTGAAACGCGAAACATTATATATAAAACAAGGAGATACTTGGGAGAAAGATACAGATGATAAATCGTCACTGAAAAAATTAATAAAGTCGGTCGAAAGAAAGAATTATGGTACATTAAGGCAATGGGAGAAACAACATCCAAATGCGTTTGAGTGTGATACTCCAGACAATATAGAATATATGAAGATATCGACTGAGTCATTAGGTGGTGAAGATTCAACAGACGCACTGAAATTAAATAAAATAATGAAGCATGTAATAAAAGAAGTATACGTGAAATGAGTCAATATTAAGTATGTTATAAAGATTTATATTTTTATAGTGTGCTCTTTATATTGTTTCAATTTATTCTTTTTTATGAAATTTTTTTTCAAACTATTTTGAGATTTTTTTTTTTGGACATTTTTAAAAATGTCCAATTATGATTTTTTGAAAATAGTTTATTTCGGGAATTTTGAGTTTTTTGGATTGTGATTGAAATGCTGTAAAAGTGAAATTTTGGTGAAAATCCTGTGACTGAACATTTTTTTATATAGTTTAAAAATGCGCAACTTTTTTGTCACCATACTTTAGAGAAATGGGTGACAAAAAGTTGCGAAAAGTTGCGAAAGAATATAAATGCGCATCATGTGACTATATTACCCTGCGAAAGAGTAGTTTTGATAAACATATATTGACAGCAAAACATAAAAAGGTTACAAATATGGTTACATATGGTGACAATTTAGTTGCGGACATAAATGCGCAGCATATATGCTATTGTGGTAAATATTTTAAATACAGACAAGGACTTTCGCGTCACAAAAAAAGTTGCGAATTTGTCACTAATACAGATAAATTGTTAGCTAATGTGAGAAATGTAAATAATACTATTAATAATGATACTGTTAATGCTATATTACAAGATAATGTTGAAATGAGTCAATATTAAGTATGTTATAAAGATTTATATTTTTATAGTGCGTTCTTTATATTGTTTTAATTTATTCTTTTTTATGAATTTTTTTTTCAAACTATTTTGAGATTTTTTTTTTTGGACATTTTTAAAAATGTCCAATTATGATTTTTTGAAAATAGTTTATTTCGGGAATTTTGAGTTTTTTGGATTGTGATTGAACTGCTGTAAAAGTGAAATTTTGGTGAAAATTCTGTGACTGAACATTTTTTTTTAAGTTTAAAAGTGCGCAACTTTTTTGTCAGCATATTTTAGGAAAAATGGCTGACAAAAAGTTGCGAAAAGTTGCGAAAGAATATAAATGCGCAACATGTGACTATATTACCCTAAGGAAGAGTAGTTTTGATAAACATATATTGACAGCAAAACATATAAAGCTTACAAATAGGCTTACAAATGCTGACATAAATGTTGCGGACATAGATACACAACATATATGCTGTTGTGGAAAAATATTTGGTCATAGACAATCACTACATCGTCACAAAAAAAGTTGCGAATTTGTCACTAATACAGATGATTCGTTAGCTAATGTGAGAAATGTAAATAATACTATTAATAATGATACTGTTAATGCTATATTACAAGATAATGTTGAAATGAGAAAAATGTTGAAAGATCAACAAGAGCAACATCATAAACAAATACAAGAATTAATACCTCAATTAAATCAAATAACAAATATAAATAACAATCAAAATAACTGTAATAACAAATTCAATCTAAATTTTTTCTTGAATGAGCAGTGTAAAGACGCAATGTCAATACAAAACTTCATTCAAAGTCTAGATATAGGTATAAAGGAGCTGGAACATATGGGTGATGTAGGATATGTTAATGGAATGATGAACATATTCAGTAATACATTAGGAGCAATGGATGTATATAAGCGTCCATTACATTGTACTGATTTAAAACGTGAAACATTGTATATAAAACAGGGTGATACATGGGAGAAAGATACAGATGATAAATCGTCACTGAAAAAATTAATAAAGTCAGTTGAAAGAAAGAATTATGGTACACTCAGACAATGGGAACAACAGCATCCAGATGCGTTTGAGTGTGATACACCAGACAATATAGAATATATGAAGATATCAACAGAGTCATTAGGAGGAGAACAGTCAACTGACGCACTGAAATTAAATAAAATAATGAAGCATGTAATAAAAGAAGTATATGTGAAATGATATTGACATATTAATTATAATTTCAATATCATTTATTTGCGTGCTTTACGAGTAGCAGTTTTTTTAGATTTCTTGGATTTTTGAGTTTTTTTAGATTTCTTGGCCTTTTTGGCTTTTTTAGCTGCGGTTTTTTTACCAACAAATAGTTTTTTGAGTTGTTGAAGGAACTTCATTATATATACTAAACTTATATTTTAAGTTGTTTAATGTTGCTGTATCTATCATTAATTATATCATCCAAATCTTGAGCTGTGATAAGTTGTGTTTCTTTTAATAAATCAGCACCTTCAATTACTAGGTCTTTACAATTACGTACAATAAATTCAGCACATTCATAAGCTTGATTAATGAGGTCAATAACTTCATCATCAATTTTTTCTTTATAAGCATCACTCATATAAGGGTAAATAATTTTTTTACCCATACCGTAATAAACAATCATTTTTTGCGCTAATTTAAGTGCTTCTTCAAAATCATTAATAGCGCCAGTAGTAACACTAACACCATAGATAACTTCTTCAGCAATTCTACCAGCAAGGAGTATCATAAGATGTTCAAAAAGGGCTTCTCTAGTATTGAGTCCACTTTGCGAAGGTTCAAATAGAGTATATCCAGGGCTAGAAGGAGCAGATAGATTTATAATAATTTTTTTCATTTTAGCGTGGTGTTTAACAAGATGTCCTACAACACCGTGACCTAATTCATGTATAGCAATATGATCAATGATATTTTGTGTAAAATCATGAGCATTAGGTTGATAACCAACTAACATTCTATTTAGAATGACATCAATATCAGTTGAGTTGAAGTATCCTCGGTCATTTCTAATAGCTAGTAACATAGCTTCATTAAGAAGATTTTCAATTTGGGCGCCAGATAATCCATTAGAGTTTTCAACTAAATTATCTATTGAAATAGTATTATCACAAGGTTTTCCTTTAATATGAATATCAAAAATAGCTTTACGTGTAGTTTCATCAGGATTATTGATATAGATGCGTTTATCAACGCGTCCAGGACGCATAAGAGCAGGATCTAATAAATCAGCTCTATTAGTGGCTCCAATTAGGAAAATACCAGTAGCATTTTTAAAACCATCCAAGTTAACTAATAATTCATTAAGTGTATTATCACGTTCACTAGAAGATGTTTCACCATCACCGGAACGAGTTCTTCCAATAGCATCTATTTCATCAATAAATATAATACATGGGCGGTTTTCGATAGCAAAATCAAATAGTTCTCTAACGCGCGAAGCACCAACGCCAACATATTTTTCTTGAAATTCAGCACCTGATACAGATATAAAATTAGATTTAGATTCACCAGCGAGAGCTTTTGCTAATAATGTTTTACCATTACCTGGAGGACCTTCAAAAATCAATCCTTTAGGTACTCTAACATTGAAGTTAGCATATTTTGTATAATTAGTAAGAATGTCAATACATTGATCTAACTCAAGTTTGATATTATCATATCCTCCAACATCTTTAAAAGAGTAAGGAATGTCAGATACAATTTCAAAATGTTTTGATTTTTTCTTATTTGAGCGTGGACCACCTCTCTTAAATGATTCAAAATCATCACCTTCATTATCATTATCATCAGTAAATAGTCCCATTCCATTAGCACCAAGAATGATTCGAATGCCTCGTGGTTGAGTAACATTTTTTGAACCTTCATCAATATTTTCTTGATTATAATCTGTTTTTTTACTATATCCTGCTTGACGATAAAAGTTGTTACCTTCCATGATGGCGTCTGATTGAGAAGTAGCATTTTTAGAATTGAGACGTTTTAGGTATTTTTCATAATAATATCTAGAAAATGGATAATTACG
>Ga0181409_1000147_pt1 | contig 26272 bp, 38 predicted proteins | sample 32SPOviralmetaG_FD_130138 | JGI IMG/M metagenome (GOLD analysis project Ga0181409, IMG submission 130138) | Marine viral communities from the oligotrophic San Pedro Time Series (SPOT) site, San Pedro Channel, CA, USA - 32 SPOT_SRF_2012-05-30 | ecosystem: Environmental > Aquatic > Marine > Strait... | reverse complement strand
CACTGGTAAATCAGAAAACATACTTACCGACCTACAAACCAACGACCCAAACCTCTCCCAACACGACCTCTAATCTCAACGGTTGACAATGCGTATCACTTTTTGATACCATAGTTGTATATTGATGAGGAGAGATTATGAAATATCTTAAAGAAATAACAGATTGGAACATATCTAATCACACTTATATGGTCAATGATGCTGGACATCTAGTTGGTTATATTAAGACTGGAACTAAAGAAGAAATCATCTTCAAATCACCTATGAAACAGTTCTCCAAATCAAGGAGAAAATTTATTCAACTCAAGCGTTGACATTGCTACGCACTTTTTGATACCATTACCTTATGACTGAGAAACTACTAATACAAAAAGACAACCTTGCAAAATTACTTGCAAAGGAAAACTTAACAATCGTGCATAGGAAAGTTCCTACTGCATACTTCGATTTGAAGAATAGAATACTTTGTTGTCCTATTCTTAAAGAAGACATTTCACCAGAACTTTATGACTTGTTTATGGGTCATGAAGTATCTCATGCATTGAATACACCTTATGAAGGTGTTCATTCTGCAATGGTAAAAAACAAAACTCTTAAAGGGTATTTGAATGTTGTTGAAGATGTCAGAATTGAGAGAATGATTAAAGAGACTTATCCTGGTCTTAGAAAATCATTCTTTAAAGCATACAACGAATTAATGGACATCGATTTCTTCGGTGTTAATAAAAGAAACATACAAGAAACTTCACTGATTGATAAAATCAATTTGATTACTAAATGTGGTCAGAGAGTTAACATCAAACTAACTGCTGAAGAACAAAAGTTCTTAGATTGGGCAATGTCTTGTCAGACTTGGGAAGAAGTCGAAGAATGTGCAACTGCAATCTATGAATGGTCTAAAGAAAATGAGACAAGAACTGAAGACGATGAAAAATTAGTTCCTCAAATGTTCGATATCGGTGATGATGAAGCTTCAGACGAAGAAGAAGAAAATCAAAACGATGAAGACTTCGAAGATGGTTCAGATTCATACGATGATGATTATATGGATTCAGAAGAAGATTCAGACGAAGACAATCTTCCAGATGTAGAAGACACTGAAGATTCTGGTGAAGAAGAAACCGATAAAGAATCTGAAGACGAAAGAAAAGATACTGGTAGAAAAGGTGGTCTTGGTTATGATGCAGAGAATTACGATTCAGAAGATGGTGCTAGAGAGTCTATCACTGAACACAATGCACATAACAATGAAGAACAATTTATTTCAGATAGTAATGTGATTATGACTCATATCAATCTGAAAGAAAAAATGAAATCAAAAGCAATGACTGATATTGTTTATCCTTATAAGAGAGTGAGACAAGATTGGAAAAACTTCTTTGAAGGAAAAGACAAAAGTGGTGAGACATTAGACAATGATGAATTCAGAGATTTAGAAACTGAAAAAACTAAAAAGATGGCAGAAGTTTCTGGCAGAAAATTAGTTGATAAAAACAAAAAGGTAGTCATGCATATGGCAAAAGAGTTTGAAATGAAACAAGCTGCTCTTGCTCAAGCACATGCCTTTACTGGTAAAACTGGTAAGTTAGATATGAATAGACTTGCTAAGTACCAAATCGTTGATGATGTTTTCAAAAGAATGACATATCTTCCAGACGGAAAGAATCATGGTGTTCAAGTTCTACTTGACTGGTCTGGTTCAATTTGTGGTGAAGTTATGGACTTATTAGAACAATCATTGATACTTGCAATGTTCTGTAAAAAGGTTGAGATACCTTTCAGAGTATACTTGTTCTCTGACCAAATCATGCACAATTCAAGATATGGTTGGGACAGAGACGAAGGCAATATCAGACTTGTTGAAATTTTCTCTAACGAAATGAAATCAAAAGAATACTTAGATGCAATAACAATTCTTGGTGGTCTTTACAATGAACATTATACTTCTGATATCGGAAGTTATCATCAGAGAGGTTTCGAAAAGAAAGCAGAAGCATTCAATGAATGGTTTGAAGGTGCTGACTACATTGACCCACAAGGTTATTACTGGAACACAAGATATAATCACCCAGCAGGATATGGTTTGGGTGGAACTCCTCTTGACCAGTGTTTGGTTGGAATGAGAAACCTAATTCCAGAATTCAACAGTTCATACGGAATTGAGAAATCAATTCTAACAATTATCACTGATGGTTATAGCCACAGAGCAGACTGTCTCTATCCTGATAAAGAAGAGGAGAAACAAATTGCAGAACAAATAGGTGATGGTGATAGATGGATGACTCAAAAGAAAAGAAAAATAGTTGACCCATATTCTGGAAAAGTTTATGACTATGAAGAAGACAGATACGGAAGAGGAGATTTTGAGAGAACTCAAAACATCTTAGAGTGGTTAAAATCAGAAACAGGAGTTATAACAACTGGTTACTTTGTTTGTGGCAGAAAAGGAGACTTCATGCAACTTATGAGCACGATAGGTCAAGATATGGATTATTCAGACAACTCTGCCTGGTTACAAACTAGAAAAACTGGTACTGTTTGGGAAACTAAAGGGTACGGAAAACTATTCACTACTGGTTCAACTACTTTGGTTGTTTCTGGTGAAGACGAACTTGATGAAGAATTAATTGGTGCGAAGAAAGGTAAACTAACAACTGCCTTTAAGAAAAACCAAAAGTCTAAATCAACATCAAGATTTTTAACAAATGAATTTATCAAGGAGATAGCATAATGAGAGAACCATTACAAGTAGACCAAGCATATTACCACAATTACGATGCATCGTATTCCAAATTTGCAGATGCAGTTATGGATGTAGGACCAAGTCCTTGCGTCAAGTTTAATTGTCCAAGATTTAAACAATGTGCCGAAGAAAAGGTAGAATGTAAAGCATTCAGATTTTGGGTTAATAACGGAGAAATGGAAACATACTCTAAAAAAGTAAAAGGTATGGTCTCAATTGAAAAAGACTTAGAGAGAATTCTAAGAATATGCGAGTAAGCGGTTGACAATGCTACGCACTTTTTGATACCATATCCAAATGATGAGAAATAACAAAGAAAAGGAGACTATATGAGTTATTCAACTATGACAGAATCTATATCAGTAAATGGTAAAGATTTTAGAATGAGTCCTGACAGACAAGAGTTTGTTGCGACTTTACAATCGGTCTATCCAGACCAAACTTCATTCTCGAAGGAAGACTTAGAGAATGTTGGTGCTGTCCCATATTGGGTCAAATCAACCAAATATCCATTCAGAAATTCTGATGCAACGGTATTTGATTTATCTGCATTAATGACCAATGTCATTCCAATGCCAGTGAAACCGACACCAGTTATGCCAATGGCAAGTGCGAATCCTTCGCAAATGCCTGTTGCTGCTCAAACTGAAACGGTCAATGTACTCGAAGACAATGTTAAAATTGTTCCAGAGAAAATGTCTAATTATGTTCCTTTCGGACATTTCAAAGATGTCAAGAACATAATCAAATCTGGAATATTCTTTCCAGTGTTTGTAACCGGTTTATCTGGTAATGGTAAAACTCTTATGATTGAACAAGTATGTGCATCATTAAAGAGAGAACTTTTCAGAGTCAATGTAACCATTGAGACCGATGAAGATGATTTAATGGGTGGACACACTCTTCAAAATGGTAACATTACTTTCAGAGAAGGTCCTGTTATCAAAGCAATGAGAAAAGGTGCAGTTCTTCTATTAGATGAAGTTGACCTTGGTTCAAACAAGTTGATGTGTCTACAATCAGTCCTTGAAGGAAAAGGATACTTAATCAAAAAAACTGGAGAGTGGGTAACACCTGCACCAGGTTTTACAATTCTTGCGACTGCAAATACTAAAGGTCAAGGTTCAGAAGATGGCAAGTTCATCGGAACTCAAATCATGAATGAGGCAATGTTAGAAAGGTTTGCAATCACAATGCAACAAGAATATCCACCAGTGTCAGTTGAAAAGAAAATTCTTGAAAAAGAAATGGCACTAACTGGTGCAGTTGATTCAGAGTTCACTACCAAGTTGGTAGATTGGGCAGACATTATCAGAAAAACCTTCTATGAAGGTGCTATCGATGATGTGATTACTACAAGAAGACTTGTTCACATCGTCAATGCATTCAGAATGTTTGATGATAGAATGAAGTCTATTGAAATGTGTATTTCAAGGTTCGATGAAGAGACCAGAATGTCTATTCTTGACCTCTACACAAAAATCGATGAGGGTGTTTCTCTAACTGAGGAAAACCCCATTGACGAATCAGAGACTTCAGAGTATAATGATTAATATGTTTGGTAAAAAGACTACAATCGACTACAAATATAATGAGGACAAGTCCCTAAAGGAACTTGCCTCTTATATCGATAAGACTTATGACCAACATTACTCTCTTAACAAATACCAGTCTACTGAATTTATTATAGATTCAGGACATGGTGAGGGTTTTTGTATCGGAAACATAATGAAATATGCACAACGATATGGTAAAAAAGGTGGGAAGAATAGAGCAGACCTCTTAAAGGTTTTACATTATGCTTTGTTCATGCTACATGTTCACGACAAAGCAAATAAGGAGGCTAACAAGTGATGAAAATTAGTAATGATACGAGGGATGTTCTAAAGAACTTCTCAACAATAAATTCTGGTATTAAAGTTACCAGTGGTAAACAACTGCAGACAATTTCAAATATGAAAAATATTCTGGCAGTTGCAACAGTAGACGAAGAGTTTCCACAAGATTTCTCTATCTACAATCTACCTGAATTCTTAGGTGCAACTTCTCTTTTAGAAGATGCAGACTTTCAATTCGGTGATGCAAGTGTAACCATTTCAGATACAAATTCTGCATTGGCATACTTCTATGCAAGTGAAGGAATGGTGACCTCACCAGAAAAGATGATAACAATGCCAGATGCAGAAGTATCTTTTGATGTTTCATCTTCACTTCTAAATGATTTAAACAAAGCTGCTAGTGTTCTAGGAGTGAATGATTTGATTCTTAAATCTGACGGAACTACCATGACATTGGAAGTAACCGACAAAAAGAATGCAACATCTAATTCATTCAGTAGAACTGTAGGCACAGGAGACGGAACACCGTTTACTTTCAATTTCAAGATTGATAATTTGAAAGTGTTAGAAGGAAACTATTCAGTTTCAGTATCTTCTAAAGGTATTTCACATTTCAATAACAAAGATATAGAGTTAGAATACTTTATTGCACTTGAACCTGATTCAAAATATGGTCAATAGACATATATATAATAGTGTGAATAGGGTTAAATTAGTCTCAGCTCTATACTCGGGATGTAAGAAATCTCATCAATCTTCAAGGGTTCTTACAACAGTTAATTCGGAGGGGTTTTAACATCTAATTATGAATCAAGAATTTTTATTTGTAGAAAAATATCGTCCTCAAAATATTGAGGACACGATTCTTCCTGAATCAATCAAATCTACTTTCAGAGAGTTTGTTAAACAAGAACAAATACCAAATCTTATGTTATGTGGTTCTGCAGGTTGTGGTAAAACAACCATTGCAAAAGCATTATGTAATGAACTTGGTGCAGACTTCATTGTTATAAACGGTTCAGATGAGGGCAGATTGATTGATACTCTCAGGACTAAAATCAAAAACTTTGCATCAACAGTATCACTTTCAGGTGGACCTAAAGTTGTGATACTAGATGAGGCAGATTATATATCTGCTGATTCAGTGCAACCTGCATTGAGAAACTTTATAGAAGAGTTCTCATCTAATTGCAGATTTATCTTTACTTGTAATTACAAGAACAGGATTATTCCACCTTTACATTCACGAACAACAGTAATTGATTTTCTCATCAAACCAACAGACAGACCTGCTCTTGCAAAACAGATGATGAAAAGATGTAGAGAGATTTGTGAAACTGAGAACATAGAAGCAGACAGTCAAGTCCTTGCAGAACTTATTATGAAGTTCTTTCCAGATTTCAGAAGATGTCTAAATGAAATTCAAAGATATGGTGCAAGTGGTGTTATCGATAGTGGATTACTATCTACATTGTCTGAAGAGAAACTTACACCACTAATCGACATGCTTAAAGATAAGAAATGGTCAGACATGAGAAAGTGGGTCGGTCAGAATTCTGATAACGACTTCAATACACTTTACAGAAAGGTTTTCAATTCACTTGAATCTAAATTAGAACCTAGTTCTGTACCTGCCGCAGTCTTAATTATTGCAGACTATCAATACAAATCTGCATTCTCAATGGATTCAGAGATTAACTTTGTTGCATGTCTAACCGAGATTATGTCGGAGTGTAAATTCAAATAATGGGTAAGTTAAGACAATGGTTTAGAAAATGGTTTGATATTCAAATAGAGAAATCATGGCAAAGAAAAGCAAACAAAATGTTTGCAAAACATAGTGTAGAATATAGAGACGGAGATAATACATGACACAATATGATGAGAGAGTCGAAAAACAAAGACTTAAAATAGAAGCAGAAACATGGTCAAAGGGTGTTAAATCTGCACATGCACATTCACTGAATTCAATGTGGTATGATACAAGACCACAAGACACTGAAAATGGAAGAGGTGTCTTAGATATTCAATACAATGACGAAACAGTTAAAAGAACTTTAGACAACGGAGAAATCTATATCTTTGGAACTCCATTGAAAGGACAAGCATTAATTGATTCTTATATAAGAAGCACTTAATGTCTAAAAGAAATCCATTCGATTTTGTAAAGTCGGTCTCTTACGACAAAAAAGATATCATGGTTGATGATATCGAAGAGAAAGCATATCAACCATTCTTAATAAACAAATCATTATCTTACCACGAAGATTGTATCTTCTTGACTAACGAAATGAATACACGACACTCTACCGAGAGTCGTCTTCAATATGTATTTTTTCTAAATACCCTTAGAAGACGACAAAGGTTTTCCAAATGGAGCAAACCTTATGTCTCAAAGAAACTCGATGTAATCAAACAGTATTATCAGATATCAACAAGAGAAGCAAAAGAGTATGCATCACTTTTATCTGATAAACAGTACCGTGAGTTGAAGAATAGAATGCAATTTGGTGGTAAAAATAATGAATGAAATAGACCCTTTAGTAGAAAAACTAGTAGAAATCTCCTTTGAAAAAGAGGACGATTTTCTAAAAATCCGAGAAACTCTATCCAGAATTGGTGTTGCATCACGCAAAGACCAAGAACTTTTCCAATCTTGTCATATCTTACACAAAAGAGGTAAGTATTACATTGTGCATTTCAAAGAACTGTTTGCACTTGATGGTAAACCAACCAATATAGATGAGAACGACATTGGTAGAAGAAACACCATTTGTAATCTATTACAACAGTGGAGTCTTATCAAAGTTTTAGATAATGATAGGATAAAAGAACCTGTTGCACCCCTTTCACAAGTCAAAATCATACCATTCAAAGAAAAAACTGCATGGAAATTGACAACAAAATACTCAATCGGCACTAATAAAACCTAAATAACTCCGATATTAATCAAATAAAGGAGGCGGATATGCTAACAGCAATCGCAGAATTTATTATGGGAATTTGGAATATATTAATGATAATACCAGTTGTTATCTCTATTTGTAGTGTTATAGTTGCTTTAACTCCAACACCAGCAGATGATAAAGTGTGGGCAAAAGTATATAAATACTTAGAAGTTCTTGCACTTGCAATTGGCAAGGCAAAGGATAAGAATCCTTTGTTGGATAAATAATTATATAAACGAGAGGTATAAATTATGGAATATGTAATTCTAGGAGTAATTGGTCTTGCAATCGTCTATCACTTTGTTTTTAACAAGGATGATAAACCTGTTGCAAAGAAACCAGTGTCTAAGAAACCTGCAAAGAAAGTTCCTTCACAATCGGAGTTAAAGAAACTAACTAAAGTTCAGTTGATTCAACTTGCAGATAAGGAAAACCTAAAGGTTAAAGTTTCAGGTTCAAAAGCAGAAGTGATTAAGTCAATCCATTCTCAAATGAAATAAACTTAGACTACTTAGTCAAAAAAGGGTGTTTTTTACGCCCTTTTTTTTCGCTCAGAGAAAACAAAAAGTATAAATAATGGCATGGAAGATATCTTTGGATTAATAAGTGAGGTCGGTGCCCCTATTGCTGGAAGTCTAGTAATGGGTTTCTTCATATTCACTGTTATAAAACAGATATTAGAGGGTGTGGTGGACGATATAAAAACCCTAACCATGTTCTGTAAGTCACTAGAAAATCGTGCAAGAACCATGTCTAATGAAATGATTAAGATAGATATGCTGGTAAGTTCAGCGTTAGAACTGAGACCAGATATAGAGAGAATTGCAAGAGCAGAAAACTTTATAGAAGATGATAAGATTGACGCACGGAGGGACTAATGTCCGAAGTTGCACAATTAATATCAGAATACGGATTCCCAATCGTAATGATGGTTGGTCTAGGTTATTTCATATACTACATCTGGTGGTTTGTAGGCAATGAACTAGAACCAGAAATCGAAAAACAACATATGGCATTGATTAGATTAATTGACCAAGTGCGTATGTTAGACCAAGATTTAATAAGACTTCAACAAAAGGTTGATGTGGTCTTAGAATATAAAGAAAACGAAAAGAAAAAGGGGAAGGAAAAATGAAAATAATTTTACCTATGTGTTTCATCGCATTTCTATTATCATTTCCACTATCTGCAACAGAGATAGTACACAAGTTTAAAAATCCTAGTTTCTCAGGAGTAGGAACTGCATCTCATTATTTGACCGTGGAAAACCAAGAGTTCTCCAGAAAAAAGGCAATTGAAGAGGCACTAGAAGCGGCAAGAAAAGCAGCCGAGAGAGAAGAGAACAATACAACCTTAGCAAAATTTATTAGAAATTTGGAATCGAGAATCTATGCCCAAATGGCAAAACAGTTGGTTGAAAACATGTTCAACAATGATAATCCAGTTAGATTCGGTTCATTTGTATTAGAAGGTTCTACAGTGACTTATGAAGTCATAACAAATTTAGATGGAACAGAATTTATTAGAATGACAATAATTGACAGTGATGGAACAGAAACAATTTTAGAGATACCAATTGGAAGTGGTAACTTCGGGAGTGATACAGGTGACGGTTCGACTACTGACGGCGGTTAGTTTAGCAATAATACTTACCTCTTGCGCATCGGTTCCTAGATTTTCAAACGAACCACAAGAGTGTAATCCAGAAACATGGGGTGATGAATACAACCATGATTTGGTTAACTATGCCAGAGCAATGGGTAGAACCTTTGAGAGGGCAATGCCTTTCATTTGTGTTGATGAACCAGAAGCAGTTAAACTTCCAAGTTATATAGAACTACTTAAATTACCACCTGCAAAAAATAAACCAGTAGTTGCAGTCTATAATTTTTCAGACAAAACAGGACAAAGAAAGGCAGTTGATAACCTTGCATCATTTTCAACTGCAGTCTCACAAGGTGGAACTGAGTTATTAATTGATGCATTAAAGACTGCTGGTGGAGACACATGGTTTAGAGTAGTTGAAAGACAAGGTTTAGACCACCTTGTTAGAGAGAGACAAATTATTAGGTCTGCCAGAGATGATATTGCAAAGAAAAAGGGAGAAGATTCTCCAGGTGTTGCACCACTTTTATTTGCAGGAATGATTATCGAGGGTGGAATTATAGGTTATGATACCAATTTAGAGAGTGGAGGCCGAGGTGCCAGAACTCTTGGAGTAGGTGTTAGTAGGATGTATAGAAAGGATGCTGTGACTGTTTCATTACGAGCAGTATCAGTTCTAACAGGTGAAGTATTATTAAATGTTCAAACAAGAAAGACTATCCTTTCTTATGGTGGAGGAGGTGATGTATTCCGATTTATAGAACAAGGAACACAACTCATCGAATTCGAGGACGGAGTGGGAAATAATGAGTCAGTGACATACGCGACACGGTCTGCTGTTGAGGCGGCAGTGTTCGAACTAATAAACCAAGGACATGATAGAGGTTTTTGGGAAATAGAAGGAAAAGAAAAATGAAAAAAATAACATTAGCGCTAAGTTTATTTTTATCTGTACCTTTTCTGTTTGCAGCTGCAGACGATGATAACGAAATTAACATAACACAAGTTGGTGATACTCTAGTATTATATATCGACCAAATCGGTTATGGTAACAAAATGGGACTGGACAACTTTGATAGTAGTTCAAGTGCTATGCCAATTACTGGTACTTCGTTAACTTTCAACATCGACCAGCTAGGTAACGAGAACTTACTTTATGGAACATTGACTGCCGATTCATCATCATACACACTAGAATTTAACGGTGATAGTAATGTGTTTGATTGGTTAATTGGTTCATCAGGTTAATCAGATTCTTCCAATATGTTGGTAGATATAACTGGTGATTCTAATACTATGGACTTTGACCAAGGTTCAGTTGCTCAAGCAGAGAGGTTAGACTTTGATTTAATTGTAATAGGAAACTCAAATGTATTTGATGTAGATTTAGAATCAGATGATATCACATGGAATTTTGATATCACAGGTGCTTCAAACAACATCAACACATTGCAAAAAGATGGTGCCTATCACAATATCACTTTTGAATTGAATGGTGATTCTGCAGATGTAGACATCAATCAGTTAAGTGGAACATGCCCAACAGGTATTTCTACTTGTAAAGGTGAAATCACATTGGATATTACAAGTGATAACTCTACAATCCAGATTAATCAAAAAGATACATCTAACGATTCTTAGTATAATATTCTCAATGGGGTCTGTTCACGCAGACTCCATCGGAGATATTGTAGAATCTACAGGAATAGGTTCTGTTCTTAGGAACAATAACGAAATCGGAAATGATGTTGGTACAGGAATTGTACTATATGATGAGGCAATAACAGGCAACGGAAGAATGCTCATAGAGTTCCTTGATGATGAGGAACTTTCACTTACAGAACACACACAAGTATACATAGACGAAGTATACTACGACCCAAATCCAAGTTTATCGAAGATGTCTTTAAGAATGATGCAAGGCACGGCACGATTCGCTTCAGGTGCAGGTCAAAAAATAAAAAAGTCTAACATAGACATACGAACACCTACGGCACAAATAGCAATCCGTGGGACAGATTTTACAACAACCATTGACGAACTCGGAAGGAGTTTGATAGTTTTACTTCCTGATAGATTCGGTGATTCATCAGGAGAAATAACAGTCATAAATGAAGGTGGAGAAATAGTCTTAGATAAGGCATTTCAGGCAACAATGGTTTCAAGTTTAGATAGTCCACCAACACCAGCAGTGACAATAACAAATTTAACAGTTAATCAGATAGACAATATGTTTATCGTTGCACCACCACCTGCAGTAGAACAAGCAGTACAAGAAGCAGCTCAAGATGATAATAATGACGACCAAGGAATGTTAGATGTAGATTTCTTAGAGTTTAATGAATTAGAAAAAGACTATGATGATTATGCAAATGACCCAGACTATGATGCAAGATACAGTTCTATTGATATTGACTTCTTAGATGCAGACTTCTTGGTGGACATGTTAGATGTTGTAGAAGAACTGATTAAAACTACAAAAGATTTAGGAGATAGACAATCATCTTCAGCAGGAAGTTCAGAATTCAATATAAAGGGTGCTTCACTTGGTAAGAATGCAGACTCACAATACAATGTTTTTATTGAAGATGGTGGTCTTGTATTCTATAGAGAGGTTGAAGGAAAGATAAGATTGGTATTTCAACCAGGTTCTTCAGTGAGATTAGACACTAGAGTTCCAACTTACGAGGGTGTTATAACTGTAAATGGTGGAGATGAAATCTTCATTTACATCAACCAATCTAACTAAATACCACTACGACAACAAAAAAAGAGGAGGTCGTATGATAAATATGTTATCACAACTCCGTGAATGGCATGAAACTCAAATATTTGGGTTTCAAAAATCTGTTCAACTAGATGACTACCATATGTATTGGTTGGCATTTGGTAAAGGGGTGTTTTTAACGATGATATTACTATGGATTATATAACTAAATCATTATTGAAATTTACTTTAGGGGTCTTATTGACCCCTATGGTTTTTGCTGGTGATAATCATGTACATATTGAACAAGTCAATGGTGGAGATAACTTTAACTTAGAAATTACTCAAATCGGATTCTCACAAATGGTTCGATTCTCTTTTGACCATGCCAACAACGATGTAAATCTACTACAACAAGGAAACAACATGTACATCGGATATACCGATGCTTGGGGTTCAGGTAAACAATGGGGTGGTGATTTAGACGGAGTTGGTAATGAGGTCGATGTCAGACAAAAATGTTCCTTTACAACATGTAATGATACAGATTTTCAGTTTCATATTTGGGGAGATGATAATCAGGTTGTCTTCGGACAAGGGTATGAAAACAATAATAGTTTAACACCTAACTGGAGTTATGATGGTTATGAACCAGGTGGAAACTTTGTAAGATTAGATATACATGGTGATGATAACAAATTTAAAGGAAGTCAAAAACAAGATACAAGTTCTATAACTCATAGTATAATTGCCGCTGTATACGGAGATAATAATGATGTCTATGTAAGACAAATGCAGAACGGTAACAAGAGTTTAAATCTAACAATCAATAGTGATTGGAATGAGGCATCAATTGTTCAGAAAAAAGCAGGTGCTCATACAGCAACAATCAATCTAACTGGAACACAACCAACGACTTTAAATTTAACACAAACAGGAGATACTAATCAATCATATTCTTTAACACAAAACTGTGTCACAGTTGGTGGTTGTTCAGTATCAATAACACAACAATGAAATCAGAATGTCCACCTGAGTTTTACGAGTGTCTCACTGAAGAAGAATATGACGATATATTAGAACTCTTTGAAGAGAACGATATGGTCATGCCTGAATCTTTGGGTGATGTAGAAGCTGCATCTGATTTTGTTTGGCAAGTTCTCTTCCTCACACCAATAGAACTCATTTACATAGGTTTCACTATGACTGTTCTTGCAACTTACGGACTCTCTATATATTACATATATAAACGAATACAAAAGAAATTCTCATGAGTTATTATCCAAAAAGAGTCATTGATATGGTCAATGATTATAGAAAAAGTGAACGAAAGAAATTTTGGATGAAGGTTTTTCGTATCACTTTAGCAATCGTTTTAATAGGTGGTGCAATCTACTTATTTTATGTTTAGTTGGAAATCAGTTCTAGTAAGCATATCATTACTAGTAGGGTTAAAGATATGGTCACCATATATTGTTGAAAACATACAATGGTCATGGTTTGATACACTACATCAACAAAAAGGAGAATTTTATGTTAACGACATCGTTTTGGTCGACATTGATGAGAAAACTTTGGAGACTCTTGGTCAGTATCCCTTACCTCGTGGTAATTACAGTCAACTTATGCTTGATTCTCATTATAGTAATACTCATGTTTTTAGTATGGTGTTTAGTGAACCTGACAGAACCCCTAACGAAGATTTACTTTTCGCGGAAGGATTAGTAAACAGACTTTCAATTTTATCCTCTGCCCCTTCGCCGCAAAAAGATTCAGGAGTTGCACCTTTTGTAGGAACTTCCACACTAGGTGGTGCAGAGGCAAAAGACTTTATATGGAATTACAGTGGGATAGTATCACCAATTCCCATACTTAGAGACAATACTTACGGTGTTGGGGTGTCATCTTCGACTCCACCGATTACGGGAACACCAAACTTTGACGGAACAATTCGTTCTGCACCATTATTAGTCTATGCAAATGAACAAGTATATCCGTCAGTTGCACTAGAAACTCTTCGTGCATTCTTTGACCAAAAATCTTATCAGTTAAAAGTGACACCTGAAATGGGTGTAGAATGGGTGAGAATGGGAAGAAACCCACCCATATCTACAACACCTACAGGTGATGTAATGATTTCATATTGGAATACTTTTCAGAGAATCTCTGCTGTAGACTTACCTGAATCAGGTCTTAATAATAAGATTCTGATATGGGGTCTAACTGCAGAAGGTCTGAATAATCCAGTTTCAACCCCAATGGGTGTAATGTATCCCCATGAAGTGCAAGCAAACCTAATCCAGACCGTCTTGCAAGACACTCGAATACAACAATCCTACTATCTTGAACAGCTCGAGATTGTTCTTCTTTTGTCAAGTCTTTTAATGATATTGTTGATGGTCTACAAACTTTCCACAGTTCTTGCGGGGATAATGAGTCTAACACTAGTTGCACTTCAGCTGGGTGGGGGTTATTATTTATGGACTTCTCAACTCGTTCTTTTCGATACCTTCTTTTCATCAGTAAGCTCCTTGTTGATATTTGGACATGCTTCGTTTAACAAATACTATATTACATACCAAGAGAAACAACAAATCAAAAAGCAGTTCCAAAAATATTTATCTCCTGACATGGTTGAAGAACTACAAAAAGACCCTAGTAAATTGAGACTCGGTGGTGAAAGACGAGAGATGACTTTCATGTTCATGGACATATGTGGATTCACTCCCATATCAGAGGCATTTAAGAACAACGATGACCCAGAAGGATTGGTAAATTTAATTAATAGATTCTTAGATGTTCAGACCAAAATAATTCTAAATAATTCTGGAACCATAGATAAGTATATGGGAGATTGTATTATGTCTTTCTGGAATGCTCCTTTGAATTGTCCAAATCATGCCGAGTTGGCAGTCAAGTCTGCACAAGAAATACTAATTGCAACCAAGGAATTAAATGAAGAACTATCTCCTCTCAATCTGCCTCCTATTAATGTCGGTATTGGCATCAGCACAGGAGAATGTATTGTTGGAAACATGGGGTCAGAACTTAGATTTGACTATTCCGTCATTGGAGATGCCGTCAACCTTGGTGCTAGACTCGAAGGACAAACAAGAAATTATGAGGGGGTGGACTTGTTGTTATCAGAAGAAAAATATCAACAATGTACAGAGGGAGCATTTTCTGAAGTCGATAGAATACTCGTCAAAGGAAAATCAGAGAAAGTTCGCATCTTCACTCCAATTCACAGAACCACCTAGTAAAACTCAATGGGTTGTATTCACCAGTCTTCAACTCTTAGATATCTATACAACATATAACGGTCTTAAATATGATTGTGTTGAAGAAACAAATCCTCTTTTTGGGGAAAGGCCATCAGTGTCAAAAATGTTTTTTGTTAAAGCAGCTGTTCTCTATCCAATAATGACTACTGAAATACAACAACCAGTAATGAATCGACAAGACATGAGAGATGTCAATACTCTTATGACTATAGTTGTATTAAATAATAGGCATGTCGAAAACAAATCAAAAAGATGCAATAAATTGTAAAAACCCCTTGAAATTTTAAAAAAAGACCTTATAATAGGAGTATGGTGTTATAAATACCATTGTAATTGCTCAATAGAGGATTACATATATTAACTTGCTAAAATTTAGGAGAAACATATGACGCATTTAGATATATTTGGTCAATTCAGACCGTTCGCAATAGGATTTGACAGGTACTTCGAAGACCTCGAAAGATTGTCACATCACACACAAACTAATTATCCACCTTACAACATCGTAAAGGAAGATGATGAAAACTTTTGCATAGAACTTGCAGTTGCAGGTTTCAGCAAAGAGGACATTGAAATCTCTAGGGAGAAAAATGTTCTTATGATTGAAGGTAAAGTAGATGAAGATTCTAAGGACTTTGTTCATAAAGGACTTGCATCAAGGGCTTTCAAAAGAAGTTTTAATCTTGCAGACTTGGTTGAAGTCACAGGTGCCGACATGAAAGATGGTATTCTACATGTCAAACTGGTTAAAGTTATTCCTGAGGAAGACAAACCAGTAGTTATTGAGATTAGTTAGAAAACTACCTTTACAGATACACTCATTTGTAATATAATGGGTGTATCTTTTTATATTATGGAGATAGAATATGTTATCAGTAGGTGACAAATTCCCTGCCTTCTCACTACAGGGAATCAATGAAAACAATGAATTTGTGAGAGTCAATGTTGAAGAAAACTATACACCACTCAAACATGAATGGTCAGTGGTTTACTTCTATCCGAAAGATTTTACTTTTATCTGCCCAACAGAAATTGCTGGTATGGATATGTTAGTAGATGAATCGAATGTTATCGGTATCTCAGGTGATAATGAGTTCTGTAAATTAGCATGGAAACAAGACAATGAACTGATTGGTAATATCAGACATACACTTGCTGCTGATTGTGGACTTGGTCTATCATCTGCATTAGGTATTGTTAACGAAGAAGAGGGTGTTTCGTATCGTGCAACATTCATCTTTGATAAAAACAGAGTCATTCAACATGCCTCTATTAATGCACTAGATACAGGCAGAAATGCTCACGAAGTATTAAGAACACTACAAGCGTTAAAAGCAGGTGGTCTTACAGGTTGTGAGTGGAATCCTGGAGAAGAATTCGTTGCCTGAATTTAAATGTGATTTAGTCTTATCAGAGGAAGACGCTAAGTTCGCCTCTGATAAAATCACGGAGTATTACCAGAATTTTGGTAATATGGCAGACTATTTGAGAAAAATCAAACTAGAGAGGGTGGCAGAAATGCCGTCTCCTCTTTTTGGTTTTAATCTATCAGATGATTTCTTTTCAGACTTCAATATGCATCCAGAAGATATGAACTTTAGAGTTGGTGTTGCAGACCACGAAATCTTTCATAACTACTTAGAGATTATTACATCACATGCAATTGAGGCCTCAAATCCTGGTAGAAAACTAATTTTAATGGTCTATGAAACAAATACAAATAAGATTGTGGGTTTCATAAGACTAGGTTCACCAATGATGAACATTGCTCCTAGAAATAGGTATTTTGGTGAAGTGTTAGGTGCAGAAGCAATGCCTGTATTTAACAAACATGCAATTATGGGAATGATTATAGTTCCTACTCAACCATTTGGATTTAATTATCTTGGTGGTAAACTACTTGCATTGATGTGTTGTTCACATGAAGTTAAAAAGATTATAGATGAAAAGTACGATATGAATCTATGTCATTTTGAAACTACATCACTTTATGGTTCAACAAAAAGTATGTCTCAATATGATGGTCTAAAACCATTTATAAAAGGACATGGTTTGACTGATAGTAATTTTGCACCACTTATGAATGACAATTACTTTAAAGACTTAGAGAAATTCTTTGTAGAAAAGAATGGTGGTCCGATTGTTTGGGAAGGAGCATCAAGTAGAAAAATGAAAGTTCAATCTAAAATGATATCTATTATTAAGAAGTCTCTTAATGAAGATGATAAGAAGACCTTTACAGAAGTAGTAGATGATGCAAGAAGATTGAATGAAAGAAAAAGATTTTATGTATCTGATTTAGGTTATGAGAATTCTAAAGATGTTATATTGGGTAAAACTGATACACTGATAAAGAAATCCAACCATGATAGATACTCAATAAATAATTTAACAGAATGGTGGAGAAAGAAAGCATCTAATAGATACATGACTCTACTTTCTGATGGTAGACTTCGAGATACCCTTGAAGTATGGAATGAGAACCCCAATGACATCGACATTATTCGGTAAAACATTTAGAGTAGTAGAGAACCCTCACGAACAGGACGCTGCTATCGAATTGATAGAAGGCGAATTTAAAGGTCTTGTCTATCAGTATGGTAAAGTAGGATTCGAAGACGGAAAACCAAATATAAACTTTGAAAGAACGATTAGAAGGTTGCCAGATAGTGGAGAAGAACTTGATAATCTACTAAATAATAACGACCTAAATAATCTTATGGGAAACATTCTTGTAGAGATTATGCAAGAACAAATACAGAAAGAGGAAGGAAATGATAATACAATATCCGATACAGATACCTGATGGTGAAACAATATATGTTCAAGGTAATTTTGCTGAAGCAGGTACTGATGAATGGTTTACTGAAAGAGACCGATTACAGGAATTATATAGAGCATCTGTAGAAAATGAAGAAGTTGTAATGGGTTCAGGTGGACCTATTGAAGTAATTACCCCAGCACAACCAATAGATTGGGCTCTAAAAGGAGACGAAGATGAATAGAGAAAAATTAATGCAAGAGATTAAGAGACATGAAGGAGAAGTCCTTGAAGTCTATGAAGACTCACTAGGTTATTTAACCTTTGGTGTTGGGCACTTAATTAAAGATAGTGATGATGAACATGGTCAACCTGTTGGCACACCAGTCTCACAACAAAGAGTAGATGAGGTCTATGACTATGACTTTGATAAACATTTAGATGAAACTATTCATTTATTTGAATCAAAGGGTGGTGAAGACTTCTATGCATTACCAGAAAACATACAACATGTATTAGTTAACATGACATTCAACTTAGGTGGAACAAGATTCAGTAAGTTCAATAACATGTGGAAAGGTGTTGTTGCTTGTGATTGGGAGAAAGTTGCAGTTGAAATGGAAGACAGTCGTTGGTTCAAACAAGTTGGAAGACGAAGTGTTGAATTACAGGAGATGGTAAGAAGTGCGTAATATAAGAGACGAAGTTAAGTGCCTGAGATTAGATACAGGAGAAATCTTAATTGGTTTCTTTAAAAATTTATGGTGGAAAGGCAAGTATGAAATAAGAGATTGTCAACAGTGTCTAGTATCTTTAGAAGATAATAGAATGGAAGTTCAACTTGCACCCTATGTACCTTTTGCAAAAGAGTATGTTTTTCAAATTAGACATGATAAAGTTCAATCAGTATTTGATGCAAAACCTCAACTAGAACAGAACTATAAAGTTGAGACAGGAAATCAAGTAAGAGGTCAGAGAGGTAATAAGTAATGGATTTAGTACAGGCATTAATGAGTCAGTATCAAGGTGAAATGGATATGGCAATGGCAAACATTGAAGTATACAGAAATAATCCTGCAGGTATTGGTGAACATCCAGATATTGCACAAGCACTTGACACTCAAATTGAGAAATATGCAACAGCAAAAGAAAAGTATGACGCATGTTTCAATTTACTTAACGATAGAGAACAAACCACATTGACAGAATAGAACTACTGTAGTATACTTACAGTATGGATTTCTATACAAATGTATGTCGTACTCGTGATAAAATTCTAGTCACAGGTTATCAAGGCAATAAAAAAGTAAAAATGAAGGTCGATTATCGACCTAAACATTTTGTTCCCTCCAGAAAAGGTGATACACCTTACAAATCATTAGACGGCAGACCACTTGAAGTTGTTGAACTCAACTCAATGGGTGGTGCCAGAAAGTTCAGAGAGAAATATCATCAGACCGCAGGTATGGAAATACACGGTTATGATAGATATGTTTACACTTATATTTCAGATAAGTTTCCTTCAGACTTTGAATATGATACAAAGAAAGTAAAGATTGCAACACTTGATATTGAGTGTGAATGTGAAGATGGTTTTCCAGAACCAATGATTGCAGGTGAGAAAGTCAATGCAATTGCAATCAAACCTTTCGGTCATAATACACATGTCTTCGGTCTAGGTCCTTGGGACGAAAAACCTGCCAATTGTGTTTACTATAATTGTGTAGATGAGGCACAACTTCTAACAGAGTTTATTAAGTTCTGGAGAAAGTCGTCTTTTGATATCATCACAGGTTGGAATGTAGACTCATTCGATATCACATATCTCTGTAATAGAATAGATAAAGTATTCGGTGAAGGAGAACACAAGAAGTTATCTCCTTGGCAAATGTCAGATGTCAGAGAATACATGTCCAACTTTGGTCAGAAACAACAAACATTTAATCTATATGGTATCAGTGTTGTTGATTACTTAGACTTGTATCGTAAACATACACCACAAACACAAGAGTCATACAAACTAGAACATATCTCCCAAGTCGAACTTGGTACAGGTAAACTTGACTATTCAGAGTATGGTAATCTACACACACTTTACAAACAAGACTACTCAAAGTTTCTTGCATATAATGTTAAAGATGCCGTTCTTGTTGAAGAACTAGAAGAGAAACTTGGATTCTTAGAACTTACAATTGTCATGGCATATTCTGCCAAGTGTAATTACAATGACACTTTCGGCATGGTTAAGTATTGGGAAACAATCATCTATAACCATCTGAAGAAACAAGGTATTCAAACACCACCTCAGGCATTAAGACGAGACGGAAAGAATCATCGTATTGAAGGTGCATATGTTAAAGAACCTATTGTTGGTGGTCATAATTGGGTAATGTCATTTGACTTGAACTCACTCTATCCTCATCTAATCATGCAGTTCAATATTTCACCTGAAAAGATGGTAAAGGGTGGTCTTATGGACACTAGATTGCAGGCATGTTAGATAAGAAGATTGACTTGTCTGAATTAAAGAAACAAAATCTAACAGTGACTCCAAATGGTGTCAAGTTCAAAAGAGATAAACAAGGTTTTCTTCCTGAACTCATGGAAACATTATACGATGAGAGAAAAGAATACAAACAGAAGATGATTGGTTATCAAAAAGAACTACAAGTATGTGATGATAAGATAGAAAGAAAAAGACTCGAAGTTAAAATCAAAAGGGCATACAACAATCAACAGGTCAGAAAGATTTCATTGAACAGTGCATATGGTGTTCTTGCAAATCAGTGGTTTGCTTTCTTTGACCCACAACTTGCAGAGTCGGTTACTACTGCAGGTCAATTAGTAATCAAATGGTCAGAGAAGACTGCAAATGATTATCTAAACAAAGTTCTAAAGACAAACAAAGATTACATTGTTGCAATGGATACTGATTCAATCTATATCACACTTGATGATTTAGTAAATCAAATCTTCACACCAGAACAACAAAAAGATAAGAGTAAAGTTGTTGACTTCTTATGTAAGATTGAAGTTGAAATTGAGAAGGCATTAAGAGAGGGTTTTGAAGACCTTAAAGATTACACAAATTCATTTCAACAGAAAATGGAAATGGGTCGTGAAGTAATTGCAGATAGAGGTATCTGGACTGCAAAGAAAAGATATATTCTAAATGTATATGATAATGAGGGTGTAAGACTTAGAGAACCTAAACTAAAAATGATGGGAATTGAAACTGCAAAGTCTTCAACTCCACAATGGGTCAGAAAGAAACTTACTGAAGCATTGACTATTGTAATGACAAAGACTGAACAAGAGTTGTGGGACTTTGTTGAGACAACAAGAAAAGAATTCAGAAATCTACCTGTAGAAGAGATTGCATCACCAAGAGGGTGTAATAATATCAATCAATACAAAGATAACTCAAACATCTACTCAAAGGGTACACCCATACATGTCCGAGGTGCCTTACTTTACAATCACCACTTAGAGAAACTAAACTTAGATAAAAGATATGAATTGATAAAGAACGGAGATAAACTCCACTTTACATATCTTACAACACCAAACCCAATAAAAGAGAATGTTATCTCATTCTTATCGGTTCTGCCTCGTGAGTTTGACATACAGAAGTATGTTGATTATGACTTACAGTTTGATAAGGCATTCATTGAACCACTCAAAGGTATTATCAATCTTATTGACTGGAATGTAGAACCAGTTGCAAGTCTTGATAGTTTCTTTGGATAAATATAAACATGGCGTATAGTAAAAAAGTAGTCGATAGATTCGAAGATGTTCTGAACAATCCAGAAGCACATTCAGTCGGTAGATTCGACCCAAAAGACCCAATGGTTGCAACAGGCATGACAGGTGCACCTGCATGTGGTGATGTTATGAAATTGCAACTCAAACTAGATGATAACGAGAAGATAATCGATGTCAAATTCAAAACATACGGATGCGGAAGTGCTATTGCATCAAGTTCGTTGTTCGTTGACCTACTTACAGGCAAAACGATTGACGAAGCAAAACAAATTAAAGATAAAGAGATTGCAGAAATCCTTGAATTACCTGCAATCAAATTACACTGTTCAGTCCTTGCAGAAGACTCCATCAAAAAAGCAATAGAAGATTGGGAAGAGAAAACTTCACATCGAAAACATAATTATCCTAAATAGTTCTATGAAAAATACTTATGAATACAATGTGACTATTGCAAAAGTTGTTGACGGTGATACAGTAGATGTAGACATCGACCTCGGTTTCGGAATGGTTTATAAAAAACAGAGAGTAAGGATGTTAGGCATCGATACTCCTGAATCCAGAACAAGAGACTTAGTTGAAAAGAAATTCGGTAAGGCATCTAAGAAACATCTAAAGAAATTATTAGAAGAAGCAGAGTCAATCACTTTAATCTCACATGATAAAGGTAAATTCGGAAGAATACTTGGTGAAATATTTGTTCATGAAGAAGGCACTAAAGTCAATGTAAACGAACAAATGATTACAGACCATCATGCAGTACCATATACAGGTGAGAACAAAGACTTAGTAGAAGAACAACACATGGCAAACAGAGAAGTATTACTTGCCAATGCAACAGTTGTTTTAGACTAATGGAATACAGTTCTATCGACCTACTTTACATGTTTTTGATAGGTGGGTTATATGCTGGATTTATATACATGGAAATTCAGATATCCCAAATCAAAACGATGATGGAAGAACATGTCAAATGTGATGAGTCTATCAAAGATTTATCTAAAAAATACCACCAAAAAGAAATATAAAAACCCCTTTACAAATCTCATAGATACCTCTATAATAGAGTTATGATTAAAAACATTATGAGAGGTGTATAATTATGAGTTTTTTGAAAGACTTAATCAAATCAACAGGCAATGAATACGCAGGTATTGTTGCTGACGGAGTTCAAGCAGGAGATGTAGACTCGTTTGTAGATACAGGCAGTTATATCTTTAATGCACTCCTTTCTGGTTCACTACACGGTGGACTACCCAAAAACAAAATTACTGCAATTGCTGGTGAGTCAGCAACAGGTAAAACTTTCTTTGCATTAGGAATGGTCAAACAATTCCTTGCAGATAATCCTGACGCGGCAGTAATCTACTTTGAATCTGAATCTGCAATCACAAAAGAAATGATTGAAGAAAGAGGTATAGATTCAAAGAGAATCGTTATTGTACCAGTTGTGACTGTTCAACAGTTCAGAACTCAATCAATAAGTATCTTAGACAAATATCTGGAATCAGATGAGTCCGAACGACCACCTATGATGTTTGTATTAGATTCACTTGGTATGTTATCAACTACTAAAGAAATCGAAGATACAGCAGAGGGCAAAGAGACAAAAGATATGACTCGTGCCCAAATTGTAAAAGGTGCATTCAGAGTGTTAACTTTAAAACTCGGTAGAGCAAAAGTTCCTATGATTGTTACCAACCATACTTACGATGTAATTGGTTCTATGTTCCCACAAAAAGAAATGGGTGGTGGTAGTGGTCTTAAATACGCTGCATCATCAATTATCTATCTCTCTAAGAGAAAAGAGAAAGACGGAACAGATATTATCGGTAATATCATTCACTGTAAGAATGCAAAGTCCAGACTTACTGTTGAGAACAAAGTTGTTGATGTGAGATTATCATACGACAGTGGTCTTGATAGGTATTATGGTCTATTAGACCTTGCACTCAAACATGGTGTTTTTGAGAAATCATCAACGAGAGTTAAATTACCGAATGGTAAAACCGAATTTGGTAAAACCATTAATAATAATCCTGAAAAATACTTCACACCAGAAGTTATGGAATCATTAGAAAAAGCAGTTAATACAGAGTTTAAATATGGAAGCAATAGCGAGATTAGAACAGACAATCCTGAAGAATCTGATTCAGAATGAACCCTTTACTAGGAAGGTTTTACCTTTCCTAAAATCAGAGTATTTCACCGAGAGTGATGAGAAGGTAGTATTTAAAGAGATACAAGATTATTTCTTAAAATATACTAAACCACCTACCACGGAAGCACTTCTCATAAACTTAGACAACAATACTTCTCTTAACGAGAACGAATTGAAAATGTCTAAAACCGTAATCAGTCAATTCGACAAAGAGACAACTCCAATGGATTGGCTCGTTGAAGAGACTGAGAAGTGGTGCAAAGATAGAGCAATCTATATTGCAGTCATGGATTCTATTGAGGTTATCGATAAGAAATCTCAAAGGTCTACTGGTGAAATACCTGAACTTTTAAAAGATGCATTGTCTGTATCATTTGACCAACATATTGGTCATGACCAGATTGAAGATGCAGATGCAAGATTTGAATTCTATCATACAGAAGAAGAGAAGATTCCGTTTGACTTAGAATACTTCAACAAGATTACCAAAGGTGGTCTTCCAAACAAAACACTTAACATCTGCCTTGCAGGTACTGGTGTTGGTAAGTCCTTATTCATGTGTCATATGGCATCTGCTGGTTTGATGATGAACAAGAACATACTATACATTACACTTGAAATGTCAGAAGAAAGAATTGCAGAGAGAATAGATGCAAATGTATTGAATGTTCCTATGAAAGACTTGCCTGATTTATCCAAGAAAATGTATGATAAAAAGGTTGATAAGATTCGTGCAAAAACAAAAGGTAAACTTATCATTAAAGAATACCCTACTGCATCAGCACATGTTGGTCATTTCAGACATCTATTACAAGAACTAGAAATCAAAAAAGATTTTAAACCTGATATGATATTCATTGACTATCTAAACATATGTTCTTCACATAGAATCAGACCAGGTTCAGGTGCAAACTCATACACACTAGTGAAGAGTATTGCAGAAGAACTTAGAGGTCTTGCAGTAGAATTTGATGTGCCAATTATGAGTGCAACTCAGACTACAAGAAGTGGTTATGGTTCAACCGATATTGGTCTTGAAGATACTTCAGAATCATTTGGTTTACCTGCAACTGCAGATATGATGTTTGCATTGATTACATCAGAAGAACTAGAAGAGTTAGACCAGTTAGTAGTCAAACAGTTGAAGAATAGATACAATGACCCAACAGTCTTCAAAAGATTTGTCATTGGTATAGATAGAAGTCGTATGAAGTTATACGATTGTGAACAAGATGCACAAGAGGAATTAATCGATAGTGATGAGAATGAAACTCCAGTGTTTGATAGAAACCGAGGTGCAGAGAAATTCCAAGATTTTAATGTTTGATGATAAATTAATACAGAAACAATACGAAGAGTATAAAGAAAACTATGTAGAACCTGATGCATTAGGCAGGTCTATGATGAGGGATAGAATTACAGAAGACTTATCTTTTGTATCTCAAATGACAGTAGAAGAATATACTTTGTATTTGAAGTATCAGGAGATACACCGTAAATATCCTACACAAGAAATAGGAACTCTATTCGGTTCAGAGAAACAATTCATAAATGAGAGACATGTAAAACTCATCAGTGAAGTAAAGAACAATATATGGATGCCAGAATCACCTGAAGATTTTGAGAACCTAGAACCAGAATTGATATACACTTCTAAAGAAGGAGACGATAACTTTTCTGCAGGTTCATGGTCAGAAATCTGGAATTGTATCAGAACATTTACATCTACAATGAAGAACTCTTCTAACATCGGTAGAAATCTACATTATGTTGTTAGAGATAAACCAACAGGAAAATATCTTGGAGTTATCTGTATCACAGGTGATTTCATTGACTTGACTCCTCGTGATAATCATATCGGTTGGGAAAGAGATTTCAAAACCAACAGTGGTATTCTAAATCATTCATGTATCGGTTCTACAATTGTACCATTACAACCACTAGGGTATAACTATACAGGTGGAAAACTACTTGCACTTCTATGTCTATCAGATGATATACAGAAACAGTGGGAAGAAAACTATGGTAATAAACTAGTCAGTGTAACCACTACATCATTGTATGGTAAATCCAAGACAGGTGGTTTATCACAATATGATAGACTTAAACATTGGAAGAAATGTGGATACTCAAATGGTTCTATGACATACGAATTGACCAAAGACACTGAACGCGAGATGCTGAAGTATGGAGAAAAGAACTACAACGATAGATTCTTCTCACTCTATGTGGCAACACGAGAGAATGGTCAACCTTGGAAAAGAGACCATAGAAATAGATTCAGAAGTTTTCTATTCCCCAAACTAGAAATACCAAAAGATATTATTCGTTCAGACCACCAAAGAGGTATCTATTGGTCTGCCTTATATGATAACTCCAGAGAGTTTCTAAGAGGTGAGATTAAAGAAGACCAACTAGTTCGTTCACAAGATTTCTCTACAGAGGGTCTTACTACTCTAT